>SDBS01001971.1_pt1 | contig 20674 bp, 21 predicted proteins | sample 2277091 | NCBI WGS metagenome assembly SDBS01 (sample SAMN10404972, study PRJNA504765) | marine sediment metagenome | isolation source: marine sediment core GS10_PC15, 163 cmbsf | place: Arctic Ocean: Southern Knipovich Ridge | collected 2010 | reverse complement strand
TCGGTCAGATCCAGATTCTTACGGCCGCAGTATTCCTAGTTCTCTGGGCATTCCCCCTGAAGTTGTATCTAACACTCTTAGTTTGAAATATAATGATCCTAAAAGTGTTGACGAATTGTTTTCCAAATATGGGAATGAAATTGCAGCGATAATTGTTGAACCAGTTATGACAAATACGGGGCTTCGAATTCCTCAACCCAATTTTCTTAAGGAGTTGAGGAGAATAACAAAACAATATGGAACTCTGCTCATATTTGATGAAGTAGTTACCGGGTTTAGGGTGGCCCTAGGTGGCGCTCAAGAGTATTACGGTGTTGATGCTGATCTTATTGCTTATGGAAAGGTATTGGGTGGAGGCTTTCCAATAGGTGCGATAGCCGGAAAAGAAGAGGTAATGACATTTTTATCACCTATAGGCGAGGTATATCAGGCCGGGACTTTTTGCGGCAATCCTATATCTGTAACAGCCTCAACTATTATCTTAGGAGAGTTATTGAAGAATGGTGTAAAGTTCTATTCATCTCTCGAGAAAAAACAATTGATCATACAAAGGCGTTTGAGGGATTTCATTAGCGATCGAGAAATAGGTGCAGCAATAACCGGAATCTCATCCATGTTTCATCTCTCCTTTACAAATACTTCAGATCAAAGAAAGCTGTCGAGTACCGCACGATTTTCTCTCTTCTTTCAGTCGCTTCTTGCGGTTGGGGTATTTATACCTCCTTCTCAATCGGAAACGTGCTTCCTCTCTGCCGCACATGATAATCTTGATGTACAGAGAACTCTAGGGTTCATTGAAGAGGCGTTACTTAAGACATCATGAAACTGGTTGTCGGAACTCGTGGCAGTCCTCTCTCCCTGATCCAGACAGATGAAGTTATTCGGTTAATGCGTCTCAAGAATTTTAATGTTAATGTTGAGAAAAGAGTTATTCTTACTGCCGGTGACAAGATGAGATTCAAGTCAGTATCTTCAAGTCGATATTCGTTGGGGTTAAGAGGAATATTCGAAAAAGAGATTGATTCCACTCTCTTGAAAGGGGAGGTTGACTTTGCTGTTCATAGCATGAAGGACGTTCCCTCCACTTATCCTAAAGGTCTTGAGATAGCATCGGTCCTGAAACGCAAATCTCCTTATGACGTTCTAGTTTCTAGAAGGGGCATATTATTGATGGATCTTCCGCCGGGCTCAGTCATTGGAACTGGGAGCCTGAGGAGAGTGATCCAATTAAGAAGAGTTCGTCCCGATTTGAAGACTAAAGTGTTGAGGGGAAATGTTGGTACTCGGATAAAGAAGGTAGAAGATGGTGTACTTGATGGTGTAATACTTTCTGAAGCTGGCATAATTCGACTGGGAATGCGTTCTGTGATATCTGAAAGGCTAGCGTCAAAAGATTTTGTTCCTGCGGCGGGTCAGGGAGCACTTGTTGTTCTTACTAGAAGGAATCACAGAATTCCTAAAAAAATATTTCGTGATATAGATGATAAATCGTCCCGAGCTCAAGTCCTTGCAGAACGCCAGGTGTCCCTTCGAATAGAGGGTGGATGCATGGCCCCTATGGGCGTCCTTGCTAGGAGTCGCGGGAGAAGCCTCGTACTTATAGTGTCTGTTTATTCTGTTAAATGGAATAGAAGTATTCGTGTCTCTGTAACGGGGAACGTTTCGGAGCCATTAATTCTTGGAGATCGTGCCGCTGATGAGCTGGTTCGGTCTGGAGGTTTAGGTTTGATCAGAGAGTGGAGAGGAGTTACTACATAGCTCATGGGTGATGGCAAAGTAATTCTTGTTGGAGCTGGCCCAGGTGATCCAGGCCTCCTTACCATAAGTGGTTTAAGGGCAATCCAAAGTTGTAATTCTGTAATTTATGATAGGTTGGTCTCAAAAGAGATTCTTGACCTCATCCCGGCAAACGTCAAGAAAATCTACGCCGGCAAGGCGAAGAGTTTACCGTCAGCTGATCAGGATACCATTAATAGTCTAATGTTGGAAGAGGTACGGCAGGGTAAAGTGGTGCTCCGGCTTAAGGGAGGAGACCCTTTCGTTTTTGGGAGAGGTGGTGAGGAAAAGGCTTTCCTTGAAAATCATGATATTATGGTTGAGATAATACCGGGTTTATCATCAGCGCTTGCGGTTCCGGCGTGGGTCGGAATACCTCTTACACATAGAAAATATTCGTCCTCAATTGCTATTGTTACTGGTGAAGAATCAAGAAAAGACGGAGGTATTGATTGGGCAAGAATTGTAAAAGCTGTTGATACTATCGTTATTCTAATGAGTGTTGGTAATCTAGATAATATTTCAACTGAAATGATTCGGGCTGGTCTCAGTGTTGATGCTCCGGTAGCAATTATTCAGAACGGGACTTTGCCCAATCAGCGCATAATTAGATCTACAATTGGTAAGATAGGTGAGGAAGTAAAAAGTCGTGGTATTGAAGCGCCGTCAATTGTTATTGTTGGTAATGTAGTATCTTTGGTATAGCTAGTGTAATGTCAATCGTGTGCAGATAGATATTGGATTAGATCGAGCTGTCCTTCATCCTTCTCGGGAGGGAAGAGTGTTTTGAGTTCTTCGGAGAGCAGGTCTATTCGGTTCCTGAGATACTCTCCAACATCGAATTCAGCGGAGAGGTTTTTCGAAATTTGTAGGTACTTTGATACGGATTTTTGTGTGACAGTTTGTTGTAATTGTCCACCACAAGAGTCACATTTTCCAAGTAATGGTATTCTCCTACTTCGACGGCCACACTTCTTGCAGCGGAATACTTGTCTAAGATAAGCGCGCATGTTACCAATAATGTCTGGGATTAGGTGCGTCCTAAGTACTGCCGCAACTACATCGTCAGGATTAACGGCCCTAATTTTCTTAGCAATCTCTATCTGGTTCTCAATTTTCTCGTTGAGGCTTCCTAGAGTTGAGTAGCTGCTTCTGGGAGGCCCTAATGAGATTGATGTGGTGTTATGGGTGAAGTAGAAATTGTGGAATTGAGACTGATCTTTAAGATGATTTTTTATTAGTCGCATGCTTCCTGTGATCTTAGTTGGTATTTCCTGACTAAATGTGTGCTCATAGAAGTCTAATGGGTAATCTTTCATAATATCGAAATTATGTGCTTGTCTTTGGACCTCTGTTGGTATGATTATAGGTTGTATTATTAGCGGTGTATCCATCATACCTCCAATCTGAGCTGGTAAGAACTCTTTAGAGAAATTTAATAGGATATCCATTAGGAGCAATAGAGCGTCGCCATCTCCATCACAGTCTCTTCTTTTTGCTGAATGCCAATATGGATGCGCGAAGCATACCTGTGATTTGGTAAACCCCATTACTCTGCCCACGACGCCAACGGAGGTGTGCGGTGCTAATCCCACTACTAATTGACCTATCAGATCTTCTTTACTCCTCAAATCATAGAATTTTCTATCTTTATACACATGAATGAGGAGATCGTCAATGAATTTGGTAGTTCGAAATATACATTCTGCTGCCTCATTTGGTATTACTATATCTTGAATGAAAAGCTCGAAGATCTGATCGTCTCTTAATAGTTGTTTTCCATCTATGTCCGTCTCATAGCCAAATTCTCTAAGTTTTTGTATGTTAGTGTTAATCATTCTTGGTGTCGCGTGTGTAAGTGGAACGTTTGTTACGTCGAATCTTATCGTCCCATCTTTGTAGATTGAGAGGTCGTGTTTATTCCTTAGGATTCCTTTCTCTATGGGTTCGGGAAAACGAGCCGTATTTGTGAGGTTAATTACTCCCTTTAAGGGAGCTTTTGGGATATATTTTACGGTCTTAACTGCTTTGCTAATATTCTCTCTTAATGGATATTTAGTTGTGGTGTACGGGACTGCTGGGACCCGACATTTTGGGCATATATCAGTAGTAAGAACTCGGTTACAGCTGGGGCAATTATACGAGATTTGAGTATCTGAATTGCAGTTTGGGCATTTATTAGATGTGCTGTGAGTTCCGCAGTTCTTACATCTGGAGTTGATTATTTCTATCTCAAAACCTTCAGTTTTTGATGCCAGGATGAGGTCTCGTTTGCTTCCTCCTGAATTCCCTACAGGGAATAAAAGATGTACCGGCGGTTTCATTTTTCTAATCATTGCTTTCTCAGGTCTACCTACTCTAACCCCAACGAAGGTGGAGCTCTTCTTTCGAATTGAAACCCCGGATAATAGCGTGAGAAGCTCTTCAACACTACCCCACCCCTTTGTAACTTCGTCTCTCTTGGTAAGAGCTAGGGTAAATGAAACGGCGTCTGCTATTTCTCCTTCAATAATTATGTCGTTACTGGTGTTGCTAAGTCTGTGTGGTATGCCAGCTTGTTCTAGGACTTTCTTGATTTCTTCTGAGTTAGTAGAATGAAGGTCTGTTCCGGCCCGGGTTAAACTTCTTCGCAGTTTGAGGATTTGTGTAACTGAAAGTAGGTCCCAATAGAATAGGTGTTTGGGATGTAAACTAACCCTTAGTTCTCTTGACAAGATTTTTGCCGTGTCAAAGGTTGGTGGAGTTCCATTAAGTATTACAGCTAGTGTAGAATCTGATATTGGGATTTCTTTTGTTGCATGTTCTGAGTTTCTTTTGCTAATTGCCTCTCGAAGTTCATTTAGCCATATCTCTTCAACATACCCGCTGGGTTCTAGCCTGGTGTTGTTCTCTAGGAAGTCTCCAAAAGAAATGAGAATGTCTCCGAGAAAAAGGACTTCGTGTAAGTCCTTCTTAATATTTAGGGCGTTTTCAACGCTGTCTATTTGTAATACTCTTCCATTTTTTAATTTCGCAATGGGCCCGTCTATACTATCAATAAATGCGATAGTTGCTGCTTTTCCTGGCAGGTCTATCTTTACTTGTGTTCCTACAACAACAGGATACCCAAGAAGGGCGGTCGTAGCGGGATGAATTCCTATTGTTGCAAGGCCTGTATTAAACGATCTTCCGTATCTAAGACGGAATCCTCCTTTCTTTTGGGGAACGGAGAGTACGGGGCGTCCAGATATTACTTCCTCAAAATGGGAACTTCCTGATTTTGTTTCATCAGTTCCTTGTTGTCTAGCGTCTTCTAGTGTCTCTAACCATTCCCAACCTTGTATTGATAGTTCAGTAACGAGTTTTGAGAGTTTTCGGGCTCGGCCAATAATTCCATCGTTAAGGACTCTTAGTGCTCCACCTCTTACTCTATCGGTCTCGATCCTTTTCATGCCTCTATGAGTAATTACCTCAACGGGATCGGTTTCAACTCCTGTTATCTCCACTGGCATGTGAAGCATGGCAAAGTTCACTGCATCGTCAGAAACTCTGAATTGGAAGTTTCCGACATCTCTCTCATATACTCGCAGTTCCTCTAGCATTCGCCCGACCTCGTCATTTCCAGGAGAGTTTGGATGGTAGTTGTCAAGGGCTAAAGCTTTTCTTACATGATCTGCAATAATTAGAGAAAAAGCCGCCTCAGTTCCTCCTGCTGATCTAATAGGTCCTGCGAAGTATATGGAAGCATAATTTGTGCCGTCGTCGTTTTTCTTGACTTTTACAGAAGAGATTCCTTGTATCGGCGCTACTGTAACTCCCTCTGTTACTACCGCGAGGCCTATTCTAACTGCTATGTTTAGTGCTCGATCAGTCTCGAGGAACCCATGTTTTCCTAGCGCAATCTCCTCTGCGATCTTAAGTGCAGCTACCTCAGACCTGTTATGGTGGAGAAGCTCTCTTAATCTATCAGCAATGGGGAATTTGAGGAGGAGACTTACCCTGTCTGCTATATCTAGGGATATGTCAGATTCTGGGATGATGGATGGGTCTATGCCTATTCTCTTCGCCCTAGAGCTAATCTCATACTGAGTGTAGAACTTGCTTAGAATTTCATTGATGTATCGGTTGTACTGTTTTGGGAATGATGTTAGCTTAGATATTTTCTCGAAAATCTTTGCTGATTCAGTTGTTTCCGAGTTTCATCAGTCCTCTCTTACAGCTTCCATAATTTTTGGAAGTATGATTTTGTATGTGCTTGACTCGAATAGAGTTCCGAGGACTATTGCGTCTGCTCCGGCCTTTGCGATAGCCTTGGCCGCTTCAGGTTCTTTAATTCCTCCTCCTGTAATAAGGAATCCATCATATACTTTGCGAACAGCAATGATTAACTCAGTTGGGACTGGTGAGGACGCGCCGGAGCCTGATTCGAGGTATAGGAATCGCATACCCATATATTGGGCTGCTAGAGCGTACATGGCTGCTAAATTAGGTTTGGATGAGGGTATTCCTCTAGCTTGCCCTATAAAGCCCGTACTTCCGCCTTCGCCTACGATTATATACGCTGTGGGTAATGCTTCTATAGAATGTTTCCTAACTGCAGATGCGCCAAGAGCTTGAGCTCCAGTAATAAAATATGGGTTGTCCGAATTTAGTAATGATGTAAATAGAATAGCGTCTGCGTGTGGGCTAACTCCCGTGATGTTCCCTGGGAAGAGGATTACTGGAATTTTAGTCTCTTCCTTTATTTTCTTTACGAAAGTATTAAGCTCTGTTTGATCTGCAATTGTGGAACCGCCTACTAGTATGGCAGAAATGCCTGCGTTTTCTAACGTTTTGGCAATTTCGCCAACGTTGTGGGTTTTAATGTTCTCAGAATCTAATAAACTAAAACAGATTGTTCGTCTTCCTTCTATCTCTTTCGTAAGGGCTTGTTCAACTGCACCTATTCTCATGCTATGACTCCGCTTCTCATAAACCAGTCTACGAATTCGTTGTAGATATCGACTGGCTCCTTGTTGCGTGTGGTCTCATAAGTCTTGGAAAGACTGCAATTCCCACAAATGATGTTTGTGTGGTCTTTGTCATTGCTTACTCTTACTGAGATGTTCCCACATCTAGGGCATGAAAATACGCTTGGGAGTGTTCGTTTAACAGTCCTAATTGCTCGCTTTCTTCTTCTTCCCAACTTTGATTCGGTGTCTTTGAATAAGAGGGTGATAAAATGTTTACCGCTCTGGAAAATGAATGATTTGTACTTATGTGTTAATAAATGCTAATATTTTATATTTTTAATTGGTCTTATTAGCTAATATTTGCTTTTCCTTTTATCGAAAAGTATTATACAAAAGTGTATGGTGTTTAATGATGTGATTGAGGATGTATTATCTAAGGATTGGTTAATGAAGTATCTTCTAGAACGGAGTGGTTTATCGCTTACTCAAGCAGACACCCTTATGATTTTTTTTGCATATCGATCTAGGGGTGACTCTCTTAGTGAGATGATTCTTGCCAGAAAGGGAGGTATTGTATCAAAGGGATCTTTTGATAGGACCCTTCGGCAAGGAAAAGATAATATAAGAAAGTCTGTAAATACTATAATTTTCGCATATTATTTAGGTTTATTCGATAAAGAATTGCTAAGGTCGTTGATTAGGATTTGTGATTTATTAGTAGAGCTGCCAAGGTTAGAAGTATCTGAATCTAGATTGAAAGATGTTGCCCATGTCATTGAGCAGGCTTGTGATAGATTCGTGGGTTAAAGGAGCTGAGTTAATAATTGTGTGATGATAGCTTTGTGATGTGATTAATGTAGTTCTTAATGTGATATTGCTTTCTATTACGGTTTATACGGTTGTAATTGGTTTCTTATCCTTTTGGTTCATGATTCGGATGCACCTAGTTTTACGTAAGCATGGGGAGAGCAGTGAAATACTAAGCCAGATGGTCTCTAGTATATTTAATTCTATTAATGAGAAAGAAAGGAGTATTGTAGATTTGATGTATCGTATGGATTTACTAGAGGCTACTGTCAAGCGCCAGAAAACTAACTTTGGGGGTGAGCGGGATGTGATGGTGCGTGATGTGAAACGTGATGTGACTTCTGTGAATGTCACACGGAGTCAAGGAGGTCTGTCTGAGGCGGAGTTCAGGGTCCTTAGCTCTTTGAAGGAAGGCTCACGAAAAGTGTCCGAAATTACTGTGTCTATGGGTAAATCCCGGGAACATACGAGTAGGATGTTAGGACGGCTGGTACGGAGGGGGTTGTTAGAGCGTTTGAATACTGGAGTAGGGATTATGTACGCTCTTACGGATGCTGGTAAGGGGTTAGTGATGTGATATTATTGTGTGATGTGAGTGATTTGTGGCCTTTTGTAGGACCATCCAGAATTCGTTTTTTCACGTGAGAGTTGTCCTCGGGTTTCGAGTCTAGCAAGATATGTAGCTATTGTACTGAGTTTAATCTGCTCGGTGTACTCATCTTCGTATAGATTAGTAATATCGCTAGATGTAAAACTGCCTAAGGGGAACTTTGACTCAATAAGTCTGCAGACCTTTCCAAAGGTGGTGTTTGGATCTCCTAGAAGTGATTCTTTTGATCCTTCATTTACTAAATTTATGAATCCTGTGATTTTTGCGATTTTGTCTTCAGATACTGGTCCCTGGAAAGAGATGGTGTACTTTGCCCCTTCGCCGTCCTCGACCTCTAGGCGTAGTCGTTTTGGCATTTACTTAACTGAATATAGTTTGTGAAGAGCCGTATAAGTTGGGGCTGTGTGAACTTGTGAACAAATGTGTGAACTTTGAATAACTAGAGTAATTGATGTGTGTAATTCACAATTTTTCACATTACTTGTGACTTTGAAATATAAGCTGGTCATGAAAAATACTCCAGTGGAAATGCTGGGGTTCATTTGAAGATGCTCTGGTTGTTATGAACATAAACAAGTTCCAGTGGAAATAAAGGGGTTTGTTTTAACCTCTTTCTTTAGCGACTTCACAGACTATTTAGATAATGGAGGGGGGCCTTGCTTCCTCTGGACCTTTAGATTTACCTCAAGGTAGATATATTAAATTAATATTAATAATTTAGTCATATAATTTTAATATAAATCTATTTAATTAAATAATCTCATACAAGAACGGTCTATCTCTCTATTATTATTAATAATAATATCTAACTATACTCTATCTCCAGAGGAAACCTACCCCCTCCCTCTGAAACTCTATATTAAAAATGATTACTGTTTAGGTCGAAATAATCAGTCTATACTACTTAGGAGATACGACAAAAATAATCAACTATACATAATTATGACGCAACCCAGCAGTATTAGCGATCCACTAGATATAATACTATCAAACGCCCTCTCTGGTAAAACACTCTTTAAAGATAGAAATATACTTCGTTCGGACTACGTACCAGACAACCTCCCGTATAGACAAGATCAAATTACAACTATTGGCCAAATACTATCACCGATACTACAAGATTCCAAACCTTCTAACCTCCTACTATACGGAAAAACTGGAAGTGGAAAAACCGCCGTAGCAAAATATGTCTTAGAGAGATTCCAAAAGGCTACAATAAAGTACGGCAGACAGGTATCATTAGCGTATTCAAACGCTAGGCTTGCTGGTAGTGAGTATAGAGTTTTAGTAGATCTCGGTCAATCATTAAGTCTAAAAATCCCATTTACGGGTCTCCCACTAAGCGAAGTTCTTCAAAGAATATTTAATCAAATATCTCAATTAAACCTAAAAACTATATTCGTTCTTGACGAAATAGACTTCCTAGGAAAGCACTCATATGACGACATCCTTTACTCCCTAACACGAAGCAATGAACATCTAGGAAGAGGCCTCCTCACTCTCATAGGAATATCCAACGACCTCAACTTCAAAACATTTCTTGATCCTAGAGTACTTAGCAGTCTAAACGAGGAGGAGGTTCTCTTCCCTCCCTATACGGTAGATCAGCTAAGAGACATACTATCAGAAAGAGTATCTCTAGCTTTCAACAGGGGTGCAGTTCATATTAGCACCAGCAACTTATGTGCAGCCCTAGCAGGAACTGAACACGGAGATGCAAGACGCGCAGTCGACCTCCTAAGAGTTGCAGGAGAGGTCGCCGAAAGGCAGGCCGCAACAAAAGTTGAGGATAAACATGTACGCATAGCCTCACAAAAAATAGACCAGGACAGAATATTAAATGCTGTAAAAACACTTCCACTTCATGAGAAAGTTGTACTAGCATCGGTATCTCTCCTGTCCTCAATGAGCACCACCGGAGAAGTTTTTGATAAATATCAAAGCCTCGCTAAGAGAATAAGCTTAGATCCTCTTACACAGAGAAGAGTAAGCGGACTTCTTAGCGAACTAGACGTTCAAGGACTAATTAATGCAAACATCATAAACCACGGCCGGCACGGAAGGACAAAAAGGATTACATCCCTAGTACCAAAAGATCTTCTTAGTCAAATCTTCTCACAAAACACACAAGAAGTACAGCTTCTTCACCCATAGAACTACAAGAAGTTCTTAGTCAACACATCAAAAGTCGAAAGGTTAACTATAGGCGCTACCGCCGGAACTGGAACAATACCCATATTATATTGATATTTGGTCTGAGACTGCCAGGTCCCAGAGTTCAATAACAACGTTCCCTTGTAAACATCAGAATCCAGCGTATGAATATGACCACAATGAAATATATCAGGAACTGACTCAATCACCAGTCTATCACTCCTTTCAGGAGCAAAGGATGTCCCTCTCCCATACGTTGGCGCAAGATGACGAGCCTTCAATAAGAGCTTCATAGCTGCTGCCGGTCTATCGAAGCTCTGGTTTGGCGCCGTAGATACTACGTCAGGCAAACTCTGTCCATGATAAACTAGAACATTTACACCATGTAAACGAATTTCAGCTGGGTTCCCAAGCATTGTGACATTCTCCATCATATACAATTCTTCGGCGTATTTCCTCGGAATAGCGAATTGAGGTAGAGCCTGTCTAGTAGCGTCGTGATTTCCCGGCGATATAAAAATACGAATATCTTTTGGTACCTTACTAATTAGTGAGCTAAACATCCCATATTGTTTCACAATATTCCTCTCCTCTAACTCGCTCTCTTGACCGGGGTACACACCTACGCCGTCAACAATATCCCCAGCAATAATAAGATACTTTATTCGCTTCACTATTTCACTATCCTCGCTAGATCTGTCAGATAACCAAAACAGAAACTTCTCAAAAGAAGTTCTTAGAAAGGTTTTACAACCAACATGAATATCTGATAGAAATACGCCGTAGACGACCTTATTAGAGGAATTAATAACTCGATCAGGGACACCTAACGGGTGAAGATCCTTAACCACATTTTGCCCACTTTTCCCACGTTCAAGTTCAACCAAAACCATCTGATCCAGAAGTGATTCAAGAGCCCTGCGCTTAACGGATACATTTAACGCGACCGCACTAATAACTCCACTCTCACCCTCTATTGTAATCTGAACGCTTCCACGCCCACCTCTTCTATATGATAACAAGCCAGCAATTCTCGAATTTTTTCTAATCGACTCACTCTCAGATTGTTGCATATTCATAGAAACTGGCTGAAAGAAGTCAGGTCGCTCCTTGGCTATTTTCATAAACTTCTCGAATCTACTCTTAAAAAGAGCCAAATATCCCTCAATACCTCCAAGGGGTTGTTCCTTTACGACATCCTTAACAACTTCAAAGCTTTCATTTAATTCAGTTATACTAGAAATATTACTTTCTTCGGAAATCTCTATAGGATTATAGACTATTCCACCGAGATCATCCTTATTTATTACAAAATCTTTGATGGCCGAGATCTGCTTCTTTTTTATAATTAACGAAATAGCTTCATTATAATCAAGACCCTCAGAATCCTCTAAGATCTTTAATGCGTCAGGGCGTATCTGATAACCCCTTGCAAGAGCTAAAGCAATTAGATTTTGGGAGGCTATCACAAAACAACAAAAACACTGTATTATTAAAAAAGCTTCTAGTTAAACAATCTTACATGACTCCTAAATGCATCTTCTGCAAGATAATAGAGAACAAAATTCCTGTTTACAAAATCCATGAAGATGACATGACGCTCTCCTTCCTAGACATCAACCCACTCGCAAAAGGACACGCTTTAGTCATACCAAAAGTCCACAAAAGCCTTATTGGCGAACTCAGTCCCGACGAGGCATCCGCACTATTCAAAACAACAACCCATCTAACCAAAAAAATACACATCGCAACAGAAACTCAAGCTAGCACTATTGGTATTAATAACGGCGCTGATAGCGGACAGGAGGTGCCTCACATTCACATCCACATCATTCCTCGTTCTAGAGGCGATGGCGGCATTCCCATACATTCCTTAATGTCCATAAGACCAAAGACCAACCTGCAACAACTAAAAGAACTTGCTAACAAGATCCTAAACTTACAATAATTTCAGAGACCCATATATTTCAACACCTTGACCGAGGAGAGACGTTGAAAGAGCTACACTATTACTTTCCACATAAATTCTTGCTCGGCGTTCCGTTCCCGACAACCTAAAGAAGAAAATGGTCTAACGCGGACATTTTGTTGCAGATACACATTTTAAGGAACTATCCCTAACAGATCATTGAGCGAAACATTGGACTTTGACAAGTACTGAGTTAACATAACTGCACTATAGATACCATCCTCCCATAGACCCCAATTAGGATCTACAACTTTACTCGGCTCAGTCGGAAAAACACCGCCAAACTCCTTTAACTCCAAGAACGTCTTACCCAGCCTAGCTCTTATTGCCCGAAAACCAGTTTCCTCCGCCAAAGCCTCCAATTTATTCGACGAATTTATTGAAATTATAATATTTCCAGGATTCTTGTTGTATACAATTTTAAACATAATATAGGAGAACGCATAATCAGGAACTATCGACCCATCTTGCTTTACAAGGACAAGCCTATCAACATTACCATCACGCACTATACTAGGCCAGCATCAAAGGCCTGGGCGATCAACTTACAACTATCTCTAGTATTACTCCCAACAACAAACCGATGAGTCTTCGCTAAGCTAGTGACGGACCCCGAAAAGTCAAGAACGTCACTAACTCTTTTTCATCTCCATATACACCTCTAATTCCAGAAGTTCCAAACTTCAAATACTGAAATTACTCACAATTCTAGATGGCTATTGAAACCATGATAATCGAAATAATAAAAACTGAAGAAACAATACCTCCTAATCTTGCATATCTAATCATCTTATCCAGACCCATTGAAAAATTATCTAAAACATTTCCGCCAACCACATTAACATTATCCCTTATCATCTTAACTTCATATCCTGCATCTACAACACGATTATTTGCAGAATTAGCAAGCCTATTAATTACTGAAGCAATATCTTCGGCCTTGCTTACATCTCCCAAGGCCAGATAGCCCAGAGGGTTCATCACTTTTGAAGCATTGAAGTGTGTATCAGTCGTACAAAATTCTATCAAATTATTATTTAATAATGATACTACCTGCTCTCTAAAACCAATAACAATATTATTAGAATCAGCACTCACAATTGAGAAGCTTCTTCCTTCTAATTCAAACATAATAATACTAATTCCACCAGGACCTACATCTGAAGTCAAAACCTCGTTGAGCTCTGAAGAATGAGCATAACCCACTCGAAATTGAGTCTGCCGCATGAATTTCATCTCACCCAACAAAGCTCCCGCAACTGAGATCAAGTCTCCACAATCCGAATCACGCGGCGCCTCACCACGAGAGTTATGTGAATCAATCAGTAAACAATTACTGAATCCATTCTTTGAAGCCAATTCATCAAGATCTTTCTTTACATATTTTGGAAAGTCTTCTCCTCCATACGGAGCTAGAGAAAGTAACAACAAAACTGAATCTCCAAAAACCATTCCTGTGACTGTCGCTCGGTTCATTGAGGCAGAAATGGGCGGCGTGCATTTATCCCCAAAGGAAACCACTTTCAGATTTTTCATTGAACCCATAAACCTCTCAACAGAGGCTCCGGAAGGGAGATTTAGATCATGCCCAGAGATTCCATGGAAGATAGATGGGAAGACATTTCGATCTAAGAACCACTGATATAGTTGAAAGGGAAGATTACTACTACCCACAGGATAGAATGGGCCTGGATGAACGCCAGGTATAACCATAGCAATCTGTGAATCATTCCCAACAGCGAACTCTAATGTGTTAGATATGACGATTCTGGAAGAACTCTCTTTCTCGAATATTTCTTCAAGCTCATTAGGACGATCTGTTGCCCAAGCTAGAAGAAACATTCTCAAGAGGTTCAAAGGGGAGTAGTTTAGAAGATTTTTCCCTCGTCTAACAAGCAATGCTTGGTATATGAGCACGGAAACTGGGATTGCGAGGCCCAGGATTAGAAGGGGAGGTTGAGTTAAGAGCGCCTGAATCTGAGAAAATGGAATTAGAATTAATACAAGAAAAATGGGCTGAATAAACGCTACAAGAAACCCAACTATAAGTTTCTCAAAGAATATACCTCCTAAGATTAGGACCCTTATACCTACAGCTAAAAACATTCCCATTAGTATCATTGAATGGAACTTATCAGCAGAGTTACTTGATAATCCTACAATTACTCCAATGTAACCAACAACCAACCAGGACGAAATAGGTATAATCGCCATTCCAAAAAGTCGTCTGACAGTACTAAAAGGACTATTTCGTAAGATGAACCTCTCAACGGCGACAGACAACAAAAAACTTCCCATTACTAGGGGAGTTGACAAAAGGACAGAAAATCCACTAAACGGGATACCTAAGAGAACGATTGAGACGGAAGCACCACTTGATAGCAGTAGAGCCACGGTGACTGACGGTAGCGTAAAAAGTAGTCCAAACCGCCGCTGTATATTCGAAACTGAATTCAATAAAAAATATCAGCAGCTAGCTACTTCTATATAACCACAAAAACTCGCATTAGTATTGAGATTACAGCAAGAGCAGCAGACAGCCCTAGTACGTATTGAGGTTTTATCTTTATGCCTTGGTTATCATCTTCGAAGAATCTAAGCAAACCCGCACTTGAGGCAGGCATAGGCGCCGATTTCTTCCGATCCTTCCTCGTACTCATTAGTTAGCCACACAAAATCGGTTGATGACTTAAATCTCTTTCGCCACAATTTATGAAAATTAGTTCAATAACGAACTACTCAAGAGCAAAACACAAATTCTTTGAATAGGGGAAGCAGCGTTATTGAAAAGCTATCACTGCCTCAACTGCCAAATATGGCTCTCCGAAGATCAACTAGAGACAGAACTACTAGTAAAGAAGAGATCTCACTGCATAGACGACATGAAGATTAGTTAGACATTAGCGAATACATTTCCACCATAAGAGAAACCGGCGATCAAATTAGAACGTGGACGAACAGCAGCAATTCATAGCTATTAGGCAGATCAGCACCCAACTATTTCTCCCAACCAGCACTTAGGGAAAAATGCTCTTGCCGCTCTTATTCTCATATCCACAAGCGTAGCATTTAGAATCACCGTCCTTATTCTTGTAGTACCTAGTCGAACGACAAGCAGGACATTTCATATTATAGGAGCAACCCCTTAAGGATAGCGAAGTCGTAATTATCAATACGGTAGCTTAAGGCAGAACCTCGTCCTAGTCCCAGTAGCATATTATATGAACTCACTAATCTTTCTCTGGAAGTATGAGTTCCTTAATAGAGCTGAAGTTTCAATCCAACTCCTTTTGGGTATTTCAAGTATTGAGCAAGAATATTTCAGAGCATCATCCAAGGTATCGAATTTCTCGGATGTACCAGTAAGAAGAGCTCGCAGACTCTCCCTAACGTTCCAGACGCCCATGGGCATAATATACCCTGGATGAATCTCCCTCAGCATGATGGCACCAGCTTGCCTACTAATGGAGTCTAGGTATTCAGCGACGGCGAATCTTGCAGCATAATAGCAACCACCCGGCTTGGCATAATCCCTTCGACCGAAGAACCCCTCAGAATCTCCGAGCATAGCTGGTCTATAACCATCAGGGGAGAGATAGCTACTCATGACAACGTCTTCGGCAAAATTGGTCTCGGGGAAACTTATCGCGAGTAATTCAGGTTCAAACCAAGCCTCAATCCACTCAAATTTCCAGCTTTCAGGTGTAAGTATTCCTATATACAAATTGTCCAAGTAGGTGTATTTGTAGACCCGATATTCATCGATTGTAGGATTCTCCTTGAGTTGCTCAATTAACCTCAGACCAATGTTACCATCCACTGCGGTAATGCTCCACCTGGTAGGCACTAGCTTCCTACCTTTCAGGCTCCCAAACATGCCCACGCTAAAAGCCCTCTGAATACGGGATACCAAAACGCCTTGGCGAAACAGCCGATTTACAGCTTCATCAGCTTTAAGGTCTTTATCGTAGTAACTCTTTTCTATCCTTCTGTCCACGGAAGAATTCCCTATTCTAAAGGTTCTTAGCGGAGCGATCGGCCCGAATGGCTGAGAATCCTCCCGTAAGTCCAAAACTCTCTTAGGTTTCTTAGCAAGAGTAAGCTCAGCTTCGACAGACTTGCTCATCATGGCGATTTCCTGCAGTGACTCGATGAATCTTTCTCCATTCCTAGCATCCACAACGTTTGCTTTGCTGTAGCATCTGAGCAAACTGTATCTAAAATCTACTATCTCGTCAAAGCCTTTACCCATCCACCATTCAGGGGTATCCAGCATTTCAGTGTCACCCGATTGTAGAGGGACCATTGGGCCAGCAAACACCTTTGGATAACCAAATCTTCCGACGAAGACTCCTGGAGGGCTAGAACCCTGTATTCTTTCCACATCAAATTCACTGAAGTGAGCGGCTAGCAGAGAAGCCTTAACATGAATTGCACACCTTTGTTCCTTGGATAGAATTCTTACCCTCTTACATCGCAGACAGAGTTCTTCTGGAGTCGAGCTTAGCACATCTCTCTAGAATCTCTCTCCATACTGGAGTTCCAACTGCAGATAGAAGTCGACTGAACGACGCTTAAAGAGTTACCGTAAATGGAATAATGGCAACTACTCCTACCTATCGCTCTTTTACTTGGCGTCTTCCGGACGCCTCTCCGAGGCATCCATGCAAAGGTACCTCAATAGCCTCTTTGAGAGATTTAATTTGGGACTCTAACCATAAATGAATCTTAAAAGACTACCGCGGCCAATACATTATCATAAAAACTCCTAATAATGCTATGATTCCTCCCATTAGATCAGGCCTATCTGGCTTTCTCTTGTCTACCAACCAACCCCAGATTAGGGCAGAAAGTATGAAGACACCGCCATAAGCTGCATACACCCGACTGAAATTAGCAGACTGAAAGGTAAGTATTATCCCATAGATGAAGAGGACAAACCCTCCGATGACTCCTAGGAAAAGTCCTCTCTTCTCCCTAAACCACTTCCAGATCAGATATCCTCCAGAGATCTCGAATAGCGCAGCAAGGAAGAACAAGAATAAGGAAAGTGCGATATCTACCGTGATGTCTGCCTCCTAGGCCAATACATAATCAAAGCTACACCAAAGAGCGCCATAGCTCCACCAAGCATGTCAAATGTATCGGGCGCTATTCCATCGAATACCCAGCCCCACAGCATTGCTATAATAATAAAAATTCCACCATAAGCTGCATACACCCTTCCAAAATGCGATTTCTGGATGGTAGGTACGATACCGTACAGGAATAATACAAAACCTCCCATCACTCCGAGAAAGATCCCCATTCCATCGCGCAACCATAGCCAGACAAGGTACCCACCTCCAATCTCGAAGAGAGCAGCTAAGAGGAAGAGGAAAATAGATTGTAGTATCATCTTCCCTTTCAAGCCAAAGTTCAAACTCCCGTAACCGTGCTCTTATGCGTTATTGCTCGCCATATTATATTCCTAGGCTTAGGCGAACCTGAACTTACTTGCGAGTTCCTCATATTTTTGGAAGATCAAAACTGCATAGAGAGCTAACGAGGAATTAGCTGGACTAGAGGGTGTACCAGGAATGGTCCTGACAATTTTTTCTTTTTTAGAACCAGACTAGAAAGATCAAGGAAATCGCTTTGTTTACAATTGTGCTAGATGAGCAACAAGAAAAGAGAGACCAGTTTGGAGTCTGGATCGTTAGGGAGAGCATAAACAACTGCGACGTACACACCCAAACTTTCACAATTTACCTAATACCTTAGACTCGATCTCCAAACTAACAATCCGCCCAGAACGTTGAATCAACAACAGTTCTCTCATAAAGAAAAATCCCCTTCAGAAGAGAATAACTAATTTCAGCTAAGTCATATTCAAAGTTGTATACCTTCATCCAGATCAGTACAACATACGACTGAGAACGAAGAACTACTAAGAAGAGAAACCTTATCCCTTACCCACATATTTCTTAGGCCAGAGGTGGTAGAATTATCAAGAGAGAGCTACGAGAAGGTATTCAATCTCATCGAAGAACATCATAAGTGGTTTTCAGCATCAATACCACTTATTGCATCTGAGAATATACCAAGTCCCGCTGTAAGAGAGGCATACATATCCGACTTCGGGAACAGATACGCGGAGAGAGCTCATAATAAAAGCTCCCGAATGGCTGGCCCGGAGAAAGAGTGTATGCAGGCTGCGAATATATAGACCAAGTAGAGCTAATCTGTATAGGGCTAGCGAAGAAGCTGTTTGGCGCAGAATTTGCGGATGTAAGACCAATATCAGGAGTTTGCGCAAACCTCTCCATCTACTCAGCCTTCACCAATCCAGAAGATAGAATGATTGCTCTAGCAATTCCTTCTGGAGGGCACATCTCCACTGGAAGAAAAGAGTTCTCAGGGACTGCAGGTTTAGTACATGGACTTCAGGTCGATTATTTCGCGTATGATAAAGAGGAGATGAATATAGATGTTGATAAAACAAAAGAGAAAGTAAAGAAAATCATTGAGGTCAACGAGAGTCAATTGAAAATAGCCATGTTTGGAGGAAGTATGTTCCTTTTTCCACACCCAATTAAAGAGCTAAAGGACTTCTTGACTGACCACGAAATATTCATCTGCTATGATTCCGCACACGTCTCAGGACTGATTGCAGGAGGAGAATTTCAAGACCCCCTTCGGGAGGGCGCAGAAGCGATGACACTAAGTACGCATAAGACTTTACCTGGACCTCAAGGCGGAACAATTCTGTCATTTAATAAATATTCAGATCAGATCAAGAAAGCTGTTTTTCCAGGAAATACAAGCAACCACCACCTCCACAGCGTTGCAGCCAAGGCGATTGTATTTGCGGAGATGATTGAGTTCGGGAGGGAGTATGCATCACAGACGGTCAAAAACGCAAAAGCTCTGGCTGATGCGTTACATGATAAAGGCCTCAAGTTACTAGGCGAAAAGAATGGGTTCACACAATCACATCAGATGGCTGTAGACATTTCAGAACAAGGTGATGGAGGAACGTTAGAGAAAGACTTGGAGAAAGCAAATATCATCGCAAACAGACAGCTATTACCTGGAGATATTCAAGCAGGGAGACATTACATGCATCCAGGGGGTTTGCGATTCGGCGTCCAAGAGATCACTAGGCTAGGCATGAGAGAGTCAGAGATGACTGAGGTTGCAGACCTAATTACAAGGATAATACTTGGGAAAGAAGATCCGAAGAATATTAAGCAGAAAGTCTCAGATTTCAGAAAGAATTTCCAAAAAGTTCATTACGCGTTTGAGGATTCTAGGGCTGCCTACGATTATTTGAGAATAAGAACGACCTAACGATATTTCTACCAACATTAAGGTAGCTAGGATTATATGGAATCCGGCATTTCATCAGATCGCCTGCACATTCAAGTCGTCGACGCTTATCGTAACAACTAAAAGGAGTAGATAAGAAGTTGATTAAAGGAAAGCAGATCCTGAATTATCCTGATGGTGAGTAATGCATCAAAATTACTAATAATCTGCTACTTCAGTCGGGAACACCTCGATTCCATTACTGCCTATCTTGTATGGATGAGGCCGCTTATCGTGATCCACTCCCCTCATTTTTTCTACCGTGAAGGTCTGTAGGGCCACTCCCGGCTTATTAATCGCCCGCATTACAAAAACCCCTTCTGCCAAATACTCCTCGACTTGATATGCTCGCTCTATCGTAGAATTGGAGTAGTCTGAGATCAAGAATGTCGTACACTTAATTGGGCGAATAGTCTCCAAAATTCCTTTCACCGCTAGCCTTCTTTCTGCGTCATTTGGAAATTGGAGGATAAGAGTTGCCAACGAATCGACGACCAATCTAGATACATTTGCACGTGTAGCTGCCTCTACTCTCTGCATTAAAGAAGTTAACCCTGATTCAGCAGACCGCAAGAATTTGGAAGCAGCAATTTCTCCTTGCACCGATACTACTGGAGAAGCATCAACGAGAGAGAGTTTTCCTTCCTTATACAGCTGTCCAACGTTTAGGCCTACCTTAGCTGAATTCCTAACTACAGATTCTAGCGACTCATCAAGAGATATGTAAACACCATTTTCATTGACAGTCGGCCCATGACATAGGAATTGTAATCCCAGAGTTGTCTTACCACTACCCGGACCTCCGACGACGAAAACAACAGAACCCTTTGGGAGTCCCTTACCCTCTAGTAACTCATCAACTCCTTGCACGCCCGTAGGCGTATATTCTATATCCAAGACTGTTTGCTCTAAGCGTTGCCCGCTCTCCAAATCAGAGACTTTTTAGCCAAATCCAGAGTTAAGGCTTAGTTTGTATCAGTTGCGACAGAATAGCTGCAAGAAGAAGATTTTGATCGATCAGGCAGAAATATTAATCACCCATATAGGGGGTAATTTCATTGAACATCAAAACGAGTG
>SDBS01001970.1_pt1 | contig 20677 bp, 14 predicted proteins | sample 2277091 | NCBI WGS metagenome assembly SDBS01 (sample SAMN10404972, study PRJNA504765) | marine sediment metagenome | isolation source: marine sediment core GS10_PC15, 163 cmbsf | place: Arctic Ocean: Southern Knipovich Ridge | collected 2010 | reverse complement strand
CTTCTGCACGCAGGTCTGCCCCACGGGGGCTATCGTGCCGCTCTCGATCAAGCAGAAGCAAAGTTTCCACATCGGCTTGGCGGTGATCGACAGATCGCTGTGCCTGGCTCACATCGGCGAGCAGGACTGCCAACTGTGCTACGAAGAGTGTACCGCGGCTAAGTACAACGCCATCAAAATGCAGTGGGTGAAGCTCGATATCGGCGAGATTCCCGACGGCGCGTTCAGCGAGGCGGAGTTGGAGGAGATGTCGCGGATCAAGGCCCCGCACGTGGTTGCCGGCGCCTGCGTCGGCTGCGGCCTGTGCGAGTACCGCTGCCACAGCAAATGGGTCGAAAACGAAAAGCTCCTGCCGCGAAGCGCGATCACCGTCTTCCCGCCGGTTGCCTCGCCGAGAGAATGAGTGACGGCTATCCTCGCCACGGGCGCTGTCTTTGCAGCTTTCTCGACAGCAGGCTCTTCGCGACAAGCACGTCGTCTTTTATCTGGAAATCGAACATGCCGACACAGATGAAATCCGCGCCGTTTGTGAAAGCATACTTGAAGCCGCTGGTGGGGCTAATCGCGCCGGCGGCTAGAACCTTGAAAGCAATCCATGGTTTGGCCACTTTCTTCATGAATTCAATTGTCTTCTCAGGAGTCCTGGACCAGACGTTGTCCTTGGTGTTCTGCAGAGAATACGACCAGTATTTCGTGCTGTGCAGGGTCTTCATATAGAAGTCGGGCTCAATTCCTGCCTTTTCGCACGCCACCGGCACATCCAGCAGATGAGATCCTATCCCTCCGATTACCCCGTTCTTCCTGGCGAATTCGACAAACTCCCCGAGAAGGTCGACGCGCCCATCCTTGACTAAGCTGTCTCCAACACCGCCCTGCACATAGACGCCCACGGCGCCGTTATCAATGGCCTTCTTGGCGTCGGTTGTCAGCTCCTTCGCTTTTGTCTTGATCTGCGTGATCCATTGAATCTTTCCGCCTCTTTGCTTCCAGTACTTGCCGAGAATGCCGATAGTCTTGGCATCAAGTCTCAGTATGGCGGTGTTGATTCCGTTTTCTTCGCATATCTGCAGGGTCTTGAGGATTTTGTCATCGGTGAAATAGTGTCTCAGCAATGAGGACACGTAGACCAGGTCCCGGCTGTGCGCGAAACCGCTGATCAGGTTCCCTCCGCATATCACCCTGCTGATCTTGAGCTTGCCGATCTTGCCCATCGGCAGGCGGGTGCTGCCGGCTTCCGGTGTGCGTGATTTGCTTGATGCCTTTGCAAGGAGGATTGCTTCCTCAAGGCTCATCGCTGCCGCGGCGCCTCCGGAGACGACAAGGGATTTCTTCAGGAACTTGCGCCGGGGCAGTTTCTTGTCGGCCATATTCCGCCTCTTTGAGCCGAAGCGAGATTACAATTGGGCTGTCCCACAGGAACTTGAATTCCTGTGACCGTTCCCCCCGCGATACTGGTGGGCGGCTAATTCCCGGCGGCCAGGGTTGCAATCTCGGCCGGGGTCAGGGCCCGCTTGTAGAACCGTACCTCGTCGATGATGCCCGTAGCCACCACGCCTTCCGGCCGCCCGCCGATCCACAGATCGTGCTTGTTCTTGGCCAGCGGGCCGTCCGGCTTCAACTCATCTTCCTTCTTGCCGTCGACGTAGAGCGTAACCGCCTTGCCGCAGTAGGTCAGGGCTACGTGGTGCCACTTGTCGTCGGCTATGTTGGTCTTGCCCAGGAGCTGGAGGTTATCGATGCCCTTCTCGTCGTGCACGAGACCGCTGACGGTCCCGTCGACCTGGGTCCAGAGATCGAGCCGCCGGGCGTTCTTGTCCTCGGGGAATACCGGCCCGGCCTTCCACGCGATGTAGTGATGGTCGCCGGTGTTCTTCAGCTTAGTCCACGCCGCGATCGTGTACTGAGGGGCGTTGAAGCAGGGGCAGTGCTTGATCACCACGAAGTCCTTGCCGTTGTACTGCACGGCCGTGCCCTTCTTGCCGTCGACCCATTTCAGCGTAGCGGGCACCTTCCCGTTCACCTTGCCGACGGCGTTCCTGGCCACGGTGCCGCTGCCTTCGTCGAAGGACCAGTAGCCCGTCAGGCCCGCCGTGGGCGCACACCCGCCCAACGAAATGACAGCCACCGCCAACGCCACGCACACCACAGAGATAACCGAACGATTCATCATAATTGCTGCTCCATTCTCCCGGCCTGTTTGCGATGCCGGGTTAGGCCGGTAGTATAAGCCCAGGCGAGCCGCCCTGCCAAGGCCTATTACGGCTGGGCGTTCAGCCCTCTTCGATCTGTTGCATCCATTTCACGCGATAGGCATCCAGCAGGCCACGCAGGTCGTCCGGGAGCGGCTCCACCCGGCGACATTGCGCGCCCAGGGAAGAGGTGTCCACTTCGTAGGGGTGAATGCCCAGGCACGCCGCCTTGCCTGCGATCCCCGCCCCCAGCGTGGTTGTCTCGGTAACGGCCTGGCCTTCCCGATCGAACAGGGCGTACACATGCCGGCCCGTCAGTGTTGCCAGCAGCGCTGCGAAGCACGGGTCCTTCGAGCCACCGGCGGTCAGCACGATGGGCACTTCGGTGTCCTGGGAAACCGCTCCCACCTGGCAGGCCGTGGTCATAGCCGTCAGCAGGTTGCTCGCCAGGTAGGCGGTGACGCCGTCGCCGAGGAACGCCTGCTCGTTGATGATCCTGCCCTGTATGTCCGGAAATGGGCCGGTGTGGTGGTTGGCCGGGCTGATATTGGGCAGGACGAAACAATTGGATTCGGTCAACATCGCGGCCAGCCGCGCCACGTCCCAGGTGTTATCGAACCCGCGTCCCCGGGACTGGGCGAGCCCCTTGAGATGTGCGAAATCGGCCCCGCCCCCGTACCGCGCGGTGACGACGGGCTCGCCGTCGACGGTTCCCTGAATGAGGATGTCGCGGGCGTAGCCGTCGGGCGGCAGGTCGACCGTGCCGGCGACCTGGGCGATCATCGTCCACGTGCCCGCTTCCACGTGCAGCACCGGCTTGCCGGCTGCTTCGCTGAATGCCTGATAGAACGTCGAGAGGATGGGCGTGTGCGAGAGGCACGTGTCGTGCCCGCCCGGGACCACCAGCGGCCTGGTGGACAGTTTCAGTTCCTCGGCCTGCGTTGCGGGCATGGTGCCGATGGGTTTGTAGCATACGGCAGGGCTCTGGGGGACCAGCTTGCCGAAGGCCGGCACCTGCTGCGTGGCCCGGCTGGGCATGCCCGGCTTGCCGCGGACGTCCCGCGTGCCGGTGTGGCACATCCAGTAGCTGTGCTCGTTGCCGGCCTGTCGGATGGCGGCGAGGTAATCGTCGCCGATGAAGTGCCCGCCCAGCAGCACTCCATAATGGGCGAAGCCGGCGGCTTGCTCGAGAAGTTGTGGGCGGACCATCTGCTCAAACACGAAGCGCTTCAGGAGCGTCAGCGAGCCGGGGAAATCGCGGATCGAACCGGTCTCCTGAAAGAACTCCTCTTGTGATCCGGCCAGTTGGCGGAACCTCTGCTCCACGGCTTCGCCGAAGGCTTGAGTGTAGGAGAGGGTCAGTCGCTTCCGGGGGACCTCCATCAGCGTGTTGTCCGCCCCAATCAGGCCTCCCGAGGCGCCGCGGGCGACCGGGGCGACCACCGCGGGCGTGCGGTAGGGCTCGGGGAGGGATCGGATCGCCTCGTCGAACCAGTCAGATTCGGCCCCCGTGGCGTTGTAGGCCATGCCCTCCCATTGGGCGGTTGGGGTTTCCGTGGCCGCGGAATGCACTGTGGCCAGGGTCTCGAAGTCCAGCGCTTCCAGCTTGATGTTTGATGCCCCGTCGACGGGAACCAGGATTGTCTTGCCGCTCATGCTGTCTCCTCTGTTTTCGCACAGTTCAACATGCAGACCGTCAGCCGCCTGACTATGACTTCCGATCGAAAACGGGCACCTTCATCTGCTGGCCGCCTTTCAGCGCCGACTGGTGCGCGACGATGCCCGGCGCCGTCATGGCCAGCGCTTCGTAGACATCCACGACCGGCTCATGGTCTTTGATTATCGCCATGATGAACCGGTCGGCCAGGGGGCCGTGCGACCCGCCGTGTCCACCGCCGGGCATGCCCTTCGGGATCGAGACGCTGTTGGGTACCTGGATGGTGGGGCGTTTTTCCCATATCCAAGAACCGGTTTCACCGTGTGCATCTCCCCACCAGAAGATATTGATCCGGCACATCGTATCTTCACTGGTTCGGAACATCGCGGATTCGTTGGCGAAAGGATTGTTGTCCCAGTCATTCTTTTTCCACTGATCGTCCACGCGGGCTGCATTCCAGCCAAGGCAAGAGACTTTCGTCAGTCGTTTGCGTGTCACGCCGACGTAGAAGGCCGAGGAATGGGTAATGTACAGCATCGGAGGCAAGGCCCGTCGCCAGTTCTTCCAACTGTAGATAAACGTTACGCGATGGTGATAGTACTGCCCTTCGGTGTAGAGCAGCTTCTGGCCTTTTTGGCACAGGTTGCGAGCGTGGATGACGTTGCGTCGGAAGAAGCTGGTCTCTCCCATCATGTACTTCAGGCCGGTCTTCTCCTTGATTTCCTTGATTCTGTGGCAGTCCTCGATGTTCGTCGCCGCCGGGACGGCGCAAATGACATGCTTGCCGTGCTTCATGCATTCGACCGTGTGTTTGGCGTGGCTGGGAGCGTCGGTAAAGACCGCTACCGCTTCGACGTTGTCATCCTTCACGAGTTTTTCCAGCGACTCGTAGGACTTCTTGCACTGAAAGGCTTTCATGAGATTGTCGCGTCGCGGTTTTTGCAGATCGCTGACGGCCACGACTTCGCAATTGGGGTGTTTGTGCCACGCCCAGGTCGCCCCGAAACCACCGCCGACAACACCCAGACGAATCTTCCGGTCGGATGTCTGTTTCCAGGCTTTCGGTTCGGTGGCAGATTGAGCGGCCCGGGCGGTGGATGCAGCCAGGGCAGCAGCCCCGGCAGCCGACAGGAACTCCCGGCGCGTTACGTTGGTGTCTCGATTCGTCATGTCGATCCCTTTCACTGATGCAGAGTATACGCCACCAGCAGACAGTCGCCCGATGGGTGACGGTCGCTGTCACTTGTCCTGTTGTTTTGCCGCTTGGATCAACTCATCATCGACCGTCCCAGCAGCCGCGCCTTCAGCCCTTGCCCAGGTTCTTGTCAAGCTCGTAGCTCTTGCCGGCTTTGGTTTTGATATCGACGGTCTTTTTCTTGTAACGGACCTTGCAGGGGCGGCCGAGATTGGAACGAATGGTCGCGGCAGTCAGCCGGCCTTCCTTCCATGCAATATCCACTTCGAAACCCCCGCGGGCACGCAGGCCCTTGATGTGTCCGGTTGGCCAGGCGCTCGGCAGCGCGGGCAGGAGATGGACTTCACCCACTTGCCCTGAGGTGGTCGAAGGGCCCTGGCTTTGGAGCAGCATCTCGGCGACACCCGCGGTGTAGCCGAAGTTGCCGTCGATCTGGAACAGCTTTCGCCCGTTCAGGAGGCTGGCGGAGGTCCCTCGCAGTTGCCCGACGACCATCTGGTGTGCTTCCTCGGCGCATTGGAGCCTTGCCAACAAGGAAATGTACCACGCGCCACGCCAGCCACCTGGCGGAGCATGACGCCAGGGATCCTTCTTCGTGCCGGCATCGATGCGCCGCCAGAGAGAGGTCTTCGCTGCTTTGACCAGCCGGGGTGTGCCGCGAAGTGTGATCTGATCGCCGGGAAAGAGTGCAAACAAGTGGGAAAGGTGCCTGTGTTGCGGCTCCGTTTCCTCGTAGTCAGCCAACCATTCCTGCAACTGCCCGTGCCGCCCGACCTGCGGCGGCGGAATCCGCTTGAGGATCTCTTCCCACTTCGCCCGGCGATCCGCGTCCAGCTTCAGAATCTTGCTGCCTGCCAGCAGGTGCGTCATCACGTCGTGTATGACCTGAAAATCCATCGAGGCACCGATGCAGAGCGAGACGGGCCCGATGCCGCCTTTGAACCGGTTCTCGGGCGACTGCGAGGGCACGGTGACCAGCCGGCCTTTGTGGGGGCTGGCTTTGCGCGGATCCGGCACCAGGTAGTCTTCATAAAACAGCGCGACCTCTTTCATGAACGGGTATGCGCGCTTCCGTAAGAAATCTTCATCACCGGAAAACTCCCAGTGCCACCAGTAATGCTGTGCAAGCCAGGCGGCAGCCGCCGTCCATTCATCCCAGCCGGGCTCGACCTTGAGACACCTCGCCCAGGTGTCGTTCGTCAGGGGGATGAAGATACCCCGACAGCCGTACAAGTTGCGGGCGGCGGTCCGGCCGGCCGGCACGCAGCGGTCGAGGTAGTCGAACAGAGGCCCGGTGCATTCCGAAAGGTTGCAGACCTCGGCCGGCCAGTAGTTCATTTGCAGATTGATGTCATGATGCAGGTCGCTGGCCCAGGGCGGCGAGAGCAAGCTGTTCCAGATGCCCTGCAAGTTCGCCGGCGACCCGCCGCCGCGCGAACTGCTCATCAGCAGGTAACGGCCGTACTGGAAGAGGAGGATCTGGAGTCCCAGGTCCTCCTTGCCCTCCCGATGGAGTGCCAGCCGGCTATCGGTCGGCACTTCCGACATGGCGGAATCGGCGAGCCAGAAGCGGACGCGGTCAAAAAGTTGGCGGTGATCGGCTACGTGATCGCGCAGCAAAGCCTTGAAGTCGGCTGCCGATTTGATGCGGCCGATGTGCCGTAGACAGAGTGCTTTCGGGTCTTTGGCCTCATGGTCGGTGGCGACGTCGAGGACGATCAACGCTTCGTCGGCCCGCTCGATGCGGATTTCGGCACGGTCGTCAGCCGCGACGGGGCGGGCGGAGCCTTTCTTCAAATGGACTGCCGCGGCTACGGCGAATTGCTGCTCTTCAACAAACTTGGCGTCGAATCCGATCCGGCCTGCTTCGGCCCAGGGCACCAGCGAACACTCCTTGTCGCTCGGGCGCGACAGGCCAACGGTGCACGTGATGCTCTGGGGTTTGTCGGCCGAAAGGTGGACGACCAGCATTCCCTCCCTGTTGGAGGCAAAAACCTGCCGGCGGTACGCGACTCCGTTGTGCCGATAGCTCACGCTCACCACACCAGTGGCCAGGTCCAACTGCCGGCGATAGTCGGTGACCTTCTGGTGCTCGCGAAATGTGATGGCCAGCTCGCCGGCGGGCACGAAGGGGTCGGGTGAGAATCGATGTCCCGGCTTCATCGCCCCTTTGAGATTCTTCTGGCTGCCGAGCAAGCTGTTGGCAGCCCGGCTGGCCTCAGCGGTCTTGCCCTCGAAAAACAGCTTACGAATGGCCGGCAGGTGGTGGGATACCTTGGGATTGGTCCGCCCGCGAAGGCGCAACTTGCGCCACAACCACGTGTGATTCAAGGTGATCCGCTCGCGTTGGGTCCCCCCGAGCACCATTGCCCCGATACGACCGTTGCCAATCGGCAAACCATCATGCCAGTCCTCCGCCGGCTGTCTGTACCAAAGCGCCAGCAGGCCCGTGTCCACCTGCCCCTGGTTGTCGGTTATCCGGAGGACGGCGTTCGCCCTTGCGTTCTCTTGCGTCTTGGCGGCCGCCTGGGACCCGGCAATCGCGGCCGTGCCAAGACCCGCGAGCCTCAAGAACCCGCGGCGAGTATGAGTGCGGGTTGTCCTGTGCGTTTCCATCATTCCGTGTCACTTCTTGGCGGGGGAGGTATCCACAATGCCGACGTCGATGTACTGCCCACCGCTGATCTGGTGGCAGTGCACGGCGATGGTGTTCTTGCCGGGCTTGAGCGCCTTGCGGGCCTGGCGGCTGAAGGGCACCAGAACAGAATCAGCCGTGTATCCCGAGAGCTTGGCCGCCAGCCGCCCGTTGATATAGACCTCGGCGTTCTCGTCGTGGTGGATCTTCAGACGCGGGTCGGACAGATCGGCGCTCTTGAGCGTGACCGTCCGGCGCAGCCAGATGTCGGGCGTCTTCCACGGCGTCCGTGCAGCCGACCGGGTGGGCAGGTCGCTGACACCGAACGCGCCGGGGCCGATCTTCCACTTTGAATCGTCCCAGTCGGCCCCGAACCAGCCGGCCGGTGGACGGGTGAACGTGTATCGCCATTCTTGAGGCGTCTGCCGGGAATTGGGCACGATCACCTTCACGTCGAAAAACGTGAACCCGCGATGAAGCTCGATCTCTTTGGCGTCATAAGGCTTGCCGTCGGGATGGAACACGTCGTGCTGCCAGACCTTCGGCATGGGGGAGCCCTTTTTCGAACCCCAGTGCATGTATGTCTGCGTCCGCCCGGCGACCAGGCCCCAGTGATAGCTGCCCACCCGCTCGGCTGCGAAAATCGGCAGGATCGCCGCGAACGTGTTGCCCACCTGCCGCCGCAGCCACTCCGTGCAGATGATGGGCCGGCCGAGTTTCTTGCAGACCGCGATCTTGGCCTTGATGCCCCCCGGTCCATCGTAGCCGTGGAACGAGACGACGTCCGACAGTTCCATCAGCTTCTTCGACATGCTTCCCCCGAGGGCGCTCCACGCGCCGGTTGTTATCGGCTGTGACGGCCCGGCCGCCCGCGCCCAGCCAAAGGCCGCCTCCGCCAGCGGCAGGCTCTTGGTACCCATCCCGGAGTTGCCCGGCTCGTTATACAGGTCCCAGATCAGGACGCGCTTGTCCTTGCCGAACCGCCCGACGATATCCTTGACGTATTTCTCCAGGTCCGGCCAGGCCTTCCGGTCGGTCACGCGCTTGAGCCCGGGGCTGGGCACCCAGCCGCTGTTGTGCACGCCGGGGATGGGCTCGTCCTGCTTGCCGAGGTACGGCTCCTTGCCGGCGAACGAGCAATCGCAGAACAGGATCAGCATCGTGCGGATGCCGTGTTTGTTGGCGACGGCCAGGAACCGATCGATCCGCCGCTTCAGCCCATCCGGGTCCTGCTTCCAGACCAGGTACTGCACGAAGACGCGGACGCTGTTGTACCCGGCCTTTTCGGCCCAACCGAGTTCCTCGTCGATTGTCTTGGGGTCGAACGTCTGCTTCTGCCACATCTCGGTCATATTGACGGCGCTACGCGGCAAGTAGTTGCACCCGAGAATAGGCGCCACCTGCTTGTACCACGTCCACGCCCGCTGCTTGGTCCATACCTCGCCGGCCCGGGCGGCCGTGGCAAGGCAGGCCAAGAGCAGAAGACCCAAAACCCCATTCGCCGGAAGAAATCTGCACATTCTCTTGACTCCTTGGCTCAGATGCAGGGGAACTTCACTGATCGGCATCTTACTGTGCCCGTCGGCGACGGGCAAGACGCCTGCGCTTCAGTTGGCCCGCGGGGTCTTGGTTGCATGGGCCGGTCGGCTCGGGCGGAAGATGTAATCCGGCCAGAGCGGGCAGTTCAGGTCGATCCAGCACTTGATCCTGCGCATCTGGCTGGGTGTGAGCTTCACCTTGTTGTGACCGGCTTCGAGAACGGTTATGAGCTTGCTCTTGACCGTACCGAAGCTGAGGGGCTGAGCCTTTGCGTGAGGCAGAGCGTACTGAAAGCTGAAGTAGTGGACCAGGCCCCTTTCTATCAGCTTCCTGTAGGATGCGGGCACTCGCTGGCTGTCGAGCGTTCCGGTCAGGTCAAGTCCCTTCTTGTGCTTGGCGTTGTGGCACCGTACGCACTTTGCGTCAAATACCGGTTGGACCACCTTCTGATAAGAGAAGGGCACCGCCCCCCACGGCGGCGGCTCGAGGGCTCGCGGCTCTTGACGCATGGCCAGCGGCCTTTGCAGGGTCGAGGGCGCGGTCGAGCTGCGGTCCTCGTGGCAGCCGATGCAACCGCGCTTTTCCCCGCCTTGTAGTTGAATAACGCTCCGCATCCGCTGGAGCTCGTTGAATTCGCCGTCCAGCACCTGGAAATACAGCACCTTGCCCGCCGGGGCGTAGAAGTTGGCCGAGCCGTCGGCCTCCACCGGCACGATCCCCAGCGAGGCCTTCGCCACGTAACTGGGCCAGCCGTGCGGGCCGCGGACCTTGTGCGTGGGCGTCGCGTAGTAATCCTCAAACGGCCGGTGGTCGTTGCGATACTCCCCGCTGGGAAGCCGCATAAGGTCGGCCTTCACCTCCTGGCAGACGCGGATGTACTTGACGGAGCCGGGCTTAACCTTCGGCCCGAGGCCCTCGTACACGTTCGCCACAAAGAACTGTCCCAACTGTTTATGCTTATCCGGGTGCTCGCCCGCAGGCCGCTGGGCTTCGTTCACGGCAGGCAGGACCGGCGGGCGCGTCACCGGCCGCAGCGGCTCCGGGCACATGCTGCCGATGGCCGGGTCCAGGTACAGGATCTCGCGGTTGCCATACCGGTCGATGACGTACAGGCCGAACCTGTCCCACGGCGCATGGCTGACCAGGAAGTAATCACGCGCCACCGGCACCGGATCGCGGAAGCATTCCCGCCTCGGCCATCCCCTGTCGTAGTTGTACTTGACCTCCGGCGTGATGCTCGCGGCGGCGCGGGGGTTGAACCGCCCCTTCGCGATGTCAACGAGTGCTATGGGGCCGTTGAAGTCGCCAAAGTGGGATATCAGCGTGCAGGAGATTTCGCTCGTGCCGGGCACCTGGCGGCCGTTGACCGAGCAGTTCCTCGTGTCGTTGCCGTAGATCAGCTCCGGGTGCGTTCCGTCCGGGCGGATCGCCCAGAGCGTGTGCCCGTAATTGGCGCCCTTGTCCAGGTATTCCGACCGGGTCCAGATGATTCGCCCATCCGTCATCACGGAAGGCGCCCACTCCGAGAGATTGGCAAAAGACAGGGGCTTCATACGGGATCCGTCGGCTTCCATGCGGAAGAGGACGTACGCCTGCGGCCGCCAGCACAGGAACCGGCTCTTGCACCGCGTGGAGATGAACGCGATCCCGCCGTCGGGCAGCGGACAGGGATAATAGTCGTGGAACGGCCCGTCGGTGAGCCGGCGCGGTTCAACCGAGCTTGCCGAAGTCGAGGGCTTGGCGTTCATGACATAGATGTGCCAATAGTCCTTCGCGGAGGGGCGATAAGCGAAGTACACCTTCGAGGCGTCGAAGTCGGCCATCGGGTCACGGGCCATCCCTTCCTTGGCGTCGAATAGCACGGTGAGCCTGCCCTCGCCCGGTACGAGCCGGCCGCCGCGGCGGGGGATTTCCAGGATGCAGACGCCGCCGCCCCCGCGGAACCTGCCATCCAGGATCACGCTGTAGTTGTGCGACGGCAGGTAGGGATGGCGTTTGACGAAGAGGATCTTCTTGAGCGGAGCAAGGTCCGGGTCACGCAAGAAAAGCTGCCGCTTGGCCAGGCGGGCCTGCATGTAGAGATCAAGGGCGACAGATGCATCCTTTGTCTTTGCCTTGGTGAGCTCGGTATCGCGCCGCTGGAATTTGGCCAGATCTCTGCGCGCCGAAGCCACGTCGATCCCCTTCGCCGCAAAACGCTCGATCATCCGTTCCATCTGCCCCAGGACGCGTGATAGCGGTTTGCTACGATCCACCCTCGAAAGGCTGTTGCGCTCGCAGCCGAACGCGTAGCGAAGAAGGCCGTCCCATGTAAGGGGCTTCGGCAGGGCCTCCGGCGCCGCCGGCCCGGGGGGACGGGGCGGCGCGGGAGGCGGCGCAGCCTTCACCTCGCGAACGGTCTTGAACTGCCTGCCGTCCAGCGAAAGCTGAATTTCGAAGTGAATCGGCACGCGGTCCCGGTAGCGGCCTTTGCGGTCGCGGCTGAACACCACCTTGGCCACCTTAGCCGCCCGCGGCAGTTCGATCTGGGCCCACTCCGTCTTGGTGGTTGCCGAAATCCAGCTATGGCTGTTGCCGTACAGCCCATCGTTCAGGTGCGCAATCTTGTGGATGGCGTAGCCCGGCAGGCACGACGAAGCCGTGGGCTTGGCGCCGTCCTTGGCCAGCGCCAGATTGCGCTTGCCGTCGGGCCCGTACACCTCCAGCTCGTCGATGCACGGCTGGCTTGAGCTGCTCGCGCGGATCAGGAAGCGGGCGAACCGGGCTTCCCGTGCGGGAAAGGTGACCGCGTTGGGCTTATCGGGGTGGATCGTCGGCTGCGCAGCCGAGGCCGCCGTACCGACCAGCATGAATCCCAATGCAATATGGAACGCTGCTTTCCGCATGGCTTGTCCTCTTGCAGGCATTATCCCTGCTTCTGTTTCGGCGAGGGCGAAATCTCTATTCCAAACAGATCGCCGATCCGCCGGACGAACTTCTTGTGCTTGGCCGGGCAGTGGCGATGCCAACTGGCCAGGTAGTCCTTGAAGCTGTCCGCATCATCCAACTCGTCCATGTTCAGGTAGCTCACAGCCGCCCAGCTTTCGGGGCTCTTTTCGAACAAGCCCAGCAGTTCGTTCGCGACGAGGCCGTTCTTGCTCCGCTGGGTGGGGTTCTTTCTGAGGCCCTGTTCGTTGTCTCGGTACCATTTCGCCAGCGTGGTGCCTGGGGGCAGTTGCCGCTCCTTCTTGGCCTGGAGGTTGTCGGCGTACTTCCGCAGGGCCGGCGCGAAGCTCTTCCAGTTCGGGTACGGCGGTGACGTCCGCCACGTGACGGCCATCCGACGCAAAGCAAACATGGAGGCCATCTCGCAAAGCGATTCCTCGAACCACTTGTTCTTGCGGCTCGTCTTCTTCTCGTAGTTGGTCAGGATGTGGCACAGCTCGTGCGAAAACTGATATGAGAACTGCGCCCAGTATGTGCCCTCCACGTCGAGCTTGAGGATGTATTCGCCCGCCGGCCCCTGCCGGAACAGTACGATCGGGCCGCTGCTGCTGTGCCTGACGATAATCGGCCGCAGCCGCCTGCCGGGGAAATGCTTCCACAGTTCACTACCCGCCGACAGCAGCAGCTTCTGAATATCCTGCACGCCGGCACCGCCCCAACCTCCCGGCTGGACGCGAATGACCAGCTTGGTACCCGCGGGGTCCTGGGGTTTGGGCTCGGCGTTGGCCGCCTTCAGGCTTGTGACCTCCTTCTTCAGATCGTCAACGACGGCCTTGAGGTGGACAAGCTGCTGCGTGAGCGTCTCGATCCGTTTGCTGCTCTCGGCCAACCTGGCCTTCAGGGCGTTGTTCTCAGCGCCCAGAAGCTGCAACTTGGCGGAATCTTCTTCGCTGGTGGCCCCTCCCGCCACGGCCGGCAGAATGATCAATGCTGCGATGATGGTCTGTTTCATGGTTTTTCCCAATCCACGTCCACTCCGGGTCGAACGGCGTTATACTGCAAGCTCAGGTTAGCTTCCCGCAGGTAATCCTGTCAACACTTCCCATCGGCCCCACGCCACACGACCACTGGACGAAAGGCCGGGCGATTGGTAGAGTTGCCTCGCACGGTCCCGCCCCTGCGGCGTGCGGATCATGAAAGGCTCGACAGTGTTGGCAGGAACAAGCTCAAAACCAGGGATTCTTCAATCCGCCGCGGTGGCGTGTGCCGTGTGGGCCATGGCGGCAATTCTGGCCGCCGGCGCCGCCGAGGACCGCAAGCCCGCGGGCCGGCTGATCGCCTCGACCCAGCCCGGCTGGGCCCAGTGGCGCGGACCGAGAAGGGACGGCATCTGCAACGAAACCGGACTCCTGAAGTCCTGGCCCAAGGACGGTCCCAAGCTCCTCTGGACCGCTTCGGGCCTCGGACGCGGCTATTCCTCGCCCATCATTGCCCGTGGGATGCTCTACATCACCGGGGACGTGGGCGAGGAGCTGCACATCTTCGCCCTCGACCTTGACGGTAAGCAAAAGTGGCGCGTAAAGAACGGGCGCTCGTGGAAACGCTCGCACCCCGGCTCGCGGGCAAGCTGCGCCTACGACGACGGGAAACTGTACCACATGAACGCCCACGGCCGGGTGGTCTGCCTCGACGCGGCCACCGGCAAAGAGATCTGGGCCGTCAATATCCTTGAGCGTTTCGCCGGGCAGAACATCCGGTGGGCCCTGAGCGAGTGCCTGCTGATCGACGGCCCGCGCGTGATTGTGACGCCCGGCGGGAAGAAGGCGATGATGGCAGCCCTTGACAAGAAGACCGGCAAGACGGTGTGGGCCAGCGAGCCGATATCCGGCGAGAAGGCGGGCTACGCCTCGCCGATCCTGTTCGAGCTGGGCGGGCGGCGGCACCTGGTAAGCTGCTCGTCGCGCCACGCCTTCAGCGTCGACGCCGACACGGGCAAGCTTCTGTGGAAGCGGCACCGCCCCACGCTGTACGAGGTGTTGGCCTCGATACCGGTCTACCACGACGGGGCCGTCTTCATTGCCAGCCCGGACGGCAAAGAAATTGGGATGAGTTGTCTCCGCATCAGCGAAAATGGCGCCGGCGTCACGCAGGCCTGGACCTCACCGCTGAACAACCTCACCGGAGGCGTGGTGCTCGTGGATGGCTTTCTCTACGGGGCCGGCTACAAGAAGAACGACGGCTGGCTCTGCGTGAACGTCAAGACCGGCAAGGTCCGATACGAAAAGCGCGACCTGAACAGCGGGTCGGTGCTCTACGCCGACGGCCGCCTGTACTGCCTTTCCGAGCGGGGCGAGATGGCCCTGCTGAAGCCCACGGCTGACGGCTTTGAGACGTGTGGGCGGTTCCGCCTGGTGGGCGGCCGCAAGGACGTCTGGCCGCATCCGGTCATCCACAACCGGCGCCTCTACCTGCGATACCACCAGAAGCTCTACTGCTACGACATCCGGGCCAAGCAGTAGCGGCCCCTGTGCTACTTCACGATGCTGGGCAGGTCGATCCTGCGGACGGCGTCCAGCCAGGCCAGTTCGGTGAGCTTCTTGACCTCGATGGTGCCGATGACCATCTGCACGGCCTTGGATTCGAGGATCTTCACGAAGCCGAGCTTCTTCAGCTCCGCCAGGGCCTTGTCGTCGAGCTTGTAGAGATAGACGGCCACCTCCATCTTGCCGCCCTTGACCACGACCCCGCCTGGGGGCCCCAGGGGCTTGCCGGAGGAGTAGTTGCCGTTCTTGTCGAGCTTGCCTGCCAGGCCATGGAGGGCCTTAACCAGCTTGATCTCGGCGATCTTGGTCCTCTTCTGCTTGTCGGAGAGCTTCTTGTCGGCCTTGATCTGCTGGAGCTTGGGGAGCCGGATTTCACGAGCGATGCGGCCGTTGTCATTTGCCGCTTCCAACCTGGGGGCCGTAGCCGGCATGCGCTTCAGGGACGCCATGGGACGGGGAGTTCCGTAGAACCTGGGTCTTGCGCCGGCTACGCCGGCTGCCTTGTGTCCTCGGCCCCAGCCGCCGCCGCGCCCGAACACGCCCTCGTGGCTGACGCCTTCGGGCATCTCGACGGGCACGGCCACCGTCCGCGGCTGCCCGCCGATCGTCACCACCTTTTCCTCAACCGCCACGAAGCTGGTGTACTGCGTCAGCAACCGATAGCCGACCCCCAGGCCGACGATCCTTTCCTTGATGGCCGGATCGGGCTTGCCAATCTGGGCCCCTGCAAGGTCCTGGTCCATCAGGTAGTCCACCTTCGCGCGTGCCCACTGAGCGGCGATCGCGTCGTTGGCGGGCTTTTTGGCCGGCAGCGTCACCTTTACTTTCCGCTCGAACTCGCCCGCCCCGGTCTTGCCGCGGATCGTGATCGTATGGGTGATGTCCGTCCGGCCGGGCTTGAACCGGCCCTTGAGGATCAGCGGCTTAACGCTGAACAGGTCCGGCACGTGGCGCGGGTAGACCTCCTTCACGTCCACGTGCTTTTCCAGGCCGCCCCAGTCGATCGTAATGTCGCCCAGCACGGGCGCGTCGATGCTGTCGTAGAAGCGCATGGCCGCCTTTGGTGCGTGCTTGGGTCCGAGCACGTACTGGACCTCGCCCCGCCCCGCGCGGGCCATGTTGTCCAGCAGGTAGCGATTCACGCTGGTACCGATGCCGAAGCTGAACACGTGCGCCAGCGAGACGTTCTTGCGGACAGCGTCGATGATGGCCATGTCGTTGCCCACGTAGGCATCGGTCATGAAGCAGACGATGCGGGTGCGCTCCGGGTCGCGCGGGCCGCCCAGGCACGCCCGGATGGCCTTCATCATCTCCGTGCCGCCGGCGCCGCGCAGGTTCTTCAGGAACTCAAGCGCCTTCTTGCAGTTTTCTTCCGTGTTGGGCACGGCTTTATCCCACAGTTGGCTGGTGTGCCCGGCGAACGTGATCATGTTGAACGTGTCGTTCGGGCGAAGATTCTTCACGCAGCGCGACATCACGTTCTTGGCCGTATCGATCGGAAAGCCTCTCATCGAGCCGGACGAGTCGATCACGAAGACCAGCTCCCGCGGGCGGATCTGCTTGGGCTTGACCTTCTTCGGCGGCTCCAGGATCAGCGCGAAGTATCCGCCCTTCTCGCCGGTGTGCATGAGGATTGTGTCGCCGATGTCCTCGGCGGCCGTGGTGTATTCCAGCACGAAATCCTTGTTCGGGATCACCCTTTCCTTGGTCAGCTCCACCTTCGCGAGGGTGTGCTGGTCGTTTCGCCAGTTGATGCCGATCTTGTGCTGCTTGGACTCGATGGACTTGATTGCCATACCGGCGTCGAGCGTGACGCGCAGGGCGATGTCGTGTCCGGCGCGCTGGCCCTTGGGCGCCACCGGAGGTGTGATCCGCGACGCATCCGGTACCTTCGTGGTGTCAGGCGCCCAGCCCGTGCCTTTCTTGCCCGTGGGCGAGCCGGGGATGTATCGCGGGCCGACCACCATCGGGAAGACGAACTGGTACTTGCCCTCCTCGTACTTGAGGATCTCCGTATAGGTGATGACGATCTCGATCCGCTTGCCGGGCTCGATGTTGGCCACCGACTGTGTGAAGATATTCGGCCGCTCCTGGTCCAGCAGGCTGGCGACGTGCCCGGCGGCCTTGGCCTGCTCGTAAATCTGCCGCGCCTCTTCGCGGGGCTTGATCTGGCCGCGGATGATCCGCTCGCCGACCTTCATGGTCATGTCCGTGACGGCCGCGTCGGCGCCCAGCGGGAACGTGTAAATGGCCTCGATCTTATCCTTGAACGGGTTTGCGAACTTCTGCGTCACACGGACGCGCGCGACGAAACCCGAGATGTCCACCTGGACCTCGGTGTGCTCAAGGGGGCAGTCGCCGAGGGGTTTGTTTTCCGGACCGATGGCTCGCAGCGTTCCCTGGGTGATCTTGGGCTGGGTCTGCACGCCCCTGGCGGTGCAGATGCCGCCGGCCATGACGGCAGCCGCCAATACGCCTGTCCACAGCAATGTTGTCGTTCGCATCATGAGTCTCCTTATCGGCGCTGGTAACGGATAATGAAGCTTGTCGAATGCACCCGCACCCGTTTAGACGCACCGGCGCTAAGAGAAGTTCCCGCAGGTATGTCTCCGCTGTGCTGTTGACGAGCAACTCGGTGCTTGTCCTGGGCGAAAAGGGCCGCTATTGTCCTGGTTTCTCAGCAGGGCCCGAGGAGGCTATGGGAGCGGCTCATTCCCAAAATGTCTGCGGAAAGGATTTGACAATGGCTGACAAAACGATCACCAGGCGAACTTCTGCGAGAACATTCACTCCGCGCCGGCGCATCGGCATTATCCTGGTGGTTGCAGCGCTGGGTTCGCTGTGCCTTGCGGCGGCGCCCAAGAAGAAGACCAGCCGCGACCAATGGCAGCAGCCCGCGCGGGTCGTGGCGGACCTCGGCCTCAAAGACGGATCGGTTATCGCGGACGTCGGCTGCGGCAGCGGGTACTTCACCTTCCGCCTGGGCAAGGCGGTCGGCGAAAAGGGCAAAGTCTTCGCCACCGAGATAAGCGCCAAGTCGCTGAAGGCCGTCGCGGATAAGGTCAAGAAGCAGAACCTGACGAACATCGAGACGGTGATATCGGAACCGACGGACACGAAGCTGGCCCCGGCATCTGTGGACGCGGCGCTGCTGTGCAACGTGCTTCATCACGTCCCGAAGGACAAGCGCGCCGCCCTCACCAAGAACATCGTGCGTGCGATCCGCCCGGGCGGGTTCCTGTTCATCGTCGGCTGGCGGTCTAAGGCCAAGATAAAGCACGACATCAACCGCCGGATCCCGCGGCAGGATTTGCTCAAGCTCGCTGCCGACGCGGGGTTAACGCTCGACGGGGAGTTCTACTACCTCGAACATCAGGTCTTCCTGCGCTTTCGCAAACCCACCAAGGCCGCGGCGGCTGGGTGATGCATGTGAGGCAGATCCACCTGGGGGCAGCCCGTAATACGCACTACAGGCCCACAATGGAGTAGACGACGTCCTTGACCACTCCGTCCGTCTCCAGACGCGCCAGGATCGGATCGAGCTCGCTGGGCGAGCCGGCCAAGAAGTAGATCCACCCGTGCGAGTCGTTCATGACCGGTTCGCTGGTCAGGAAGGTCATCTTGCCGGCCACGTCACTCGGCGTCAGCTGCCGAGTCGCTAGGATCATGACCGACTTGCGCAGGTGCTCTGACTCGTAGGGATGCTCCTTCAGGTCGATCACCTTGCTGAGCCGCTTGACCTTGCGGACCATCTTGTCCTTCTCCTCTTCGCTGCAGCAGAAGGTGAGCACCACGCTGCCGTCGACGCCGGCACGCTCCTCAAACCCATGTCCCACGACCGTGTCGATACTGACGCCCTCGTTGCTGAAGGCCGACGCAATGCTCGTCAGTGCCCCGGCCCGGTCGACGACGTGGGCGCGAAAGATCCAATGCCCGCTCTTGGTTTTGCTCATCTGAGACCTCTCCTGCCTTCGGAATCAGTTTGCCCGTCCGCACTTCGCCGGGCGTACACACTGCACAGCGCAATCGACGCCAGGCGCGTTTCCAGAGAATCCGCCCGTGAAAGGATGATGTAAGGCACCGGAAAGCCCACCGTGATGCTCGCCAGCGAAGCCAGCCCGTACTTGTTCAGCGCGCTGATGGTCTTGTAAAGAATGTTGGCCGAGTCGATCCCCGGACAGACCAGCACGTCGGCGCGTCCTGCTACCTCAGCCGCCCCGGGCAGATCTGCCACGCCCTTGAGGCTCGCCGAGTCCGCATCGGTGGCCAGGTCGAGCGACAGCGGCCCGTAGACGATGGCGTCCGGCCAGTCCAGGGCCGACAGCTCCGCGCCCATCCGCGTCGAGGGCAGCGACGGTATCTGTTTCTCGTTGGCCGACAGGATCGCCACACGCGGGCGCTCGATTCGCAGAACCATCTGCGCCACGTCGACCGCGTTGTGGACCAGGTCCACCATACGCTCGAACTTGCAGTCCGTGGTCACTCCCGCATCTGTCATGACCATTGGACGGCCGCGGGCGATCGGCGCCGCGTCGAAAACAGTGGCCAGGCTCACCGTAGGCCGAACGGCCAGCGGGAGCATATGGCGATTCATCACGGGCGTCGATATGTTTCCCTTCAATACGATATCGACGCCGCCGGTCTCGATGAGCTGGATCGTTGCAGCCGCCACGGCCTCGTCACCGCCGGCGGCTACAATGTCCCGCGGCTGGATCTCTACCCCCACCTCATCGACGGCGCGGGCGATGCCCTCAGCCTGACCGACGAGGATTATCCGGTCAACGATCCCGTGGTCGCGGGCAGACTCGACCAGGCGCAGGTCCCCGACGCGGTCGCCGCCGGCCACCACGACGGTCGAAGCGGCCAGCCGTCCGGCGATATCGATCAGGTCGGCCGCCGACTCCAGACCGCCGGTCCCACACGTGCTGGATTCGCCTGCATCAGGGGTCATTGTGTCGATCATCCCTTATCGCCGCGGCGTTCGAAGGGCCGTCCGCGGCCCTGCCGGCAATCCGCTACAGCCTTTTCATCTCCTTCAGGATCTTCTTGAGGCCCTCGAGCGACATCTGCGTGGATTCCATCGCCGACTTGCCCTTCAGGTAGTGCTCCTGCTCGACGGTAAACCACTCCGTCCCGCCAACCTCGTAGCTCGCCGTGATCAACTCCTTCCACTTCACCGAGTCCTGGCCGATTACCGCTACCTTGCCCGGGCCCTTCTTTACCACGTGGGCCTTGAAGTGCAGCGTCTTGGAGCGGCCGGGATACTTGCGGACATAGGCGGCCGCGTCGGCGCCGGCAGCCGTGCTCCAGCCCACGTCCTGCTGCAGCATCACGTCCTTGCTGGTGCGCTCGGCGAACAGGTCCCACCAGGTCTTGTCGCCCTCGGCCTTGCCGAACTCGCGGCTGTGGTTGTGGTACCCGCAGAACAGGCCCGCCGGCTTGAGCGCAGCCGCCGCCTTGTTGAAGTCCTCGGCGAACTGCTTGGACTTTTCCTTGTGGGTGAACCTCCCGTCGCCGGGAACGATCAGGAATTTGCAGCCGATGGTCTTGTGGAAGTCGATGGTCTTCTGGAGATTGCCGCCCGTCATCGACCCAAAGCCGATGTGCGTTCCAGCGGCCTTCATGCCCAGGTCGTCGAGCTTCTTGCGCAGGCCCTTGGCGTCCTTGCCGTACTTGTAGTACCCGGCGAATTCCACGCCCTCAAAGCCCATCTTCGCGACCTGCACAAGGGCCTTGTCGATGTCCTTGCCGCAGTCGCCGCGGACGGAGTAGAGCTGCAGGCCGATCGGGATCCTCTTTCCTTTCTCGGCCGCGGCGGCAAGCAGGCCCGGCGCGCCCGCAAGCGCAGCCACACCGGCCGCTGTCATCTTCAGGGCCTCACGTCTGGAACATCCCGCCACGTCCGCTGCCAATGTTCTGTTGGTTTCCATTTCAATCACCTCTGTGAGAAAGATTAACTGTTTGGTCCACTACATTGTGGTCTCAGTACCAAGA
>SDBS01001968.1_pt1 | contig 20679 bp, 22 predicted proteins | sample 2277091 | NCBI WGS metagenome assembly SDBS01 (sample SAMN10404972, study PRJNA504765) | marine sediment metagenome | isolation source: marine sediment core GS10_PC15, 163 cmbsf | place: Arctic Ocean: Southern Knipovich Ridge | collected 2010 | reverse complement strand
AAAATTAATTTTAAGGCTCTTTTTTTTATATATTAGAAATTAGTAGAAACGTTGATTTAACATATATTCTGATAAAGTTATGGATCACTTTCGAGATCCACGAAATATGGGGGAGATGAAAGACGCCGATTCAGTTGGGGAAAAAGGGAATCCCGTTTGTGGAGATCTCATGTATATTTATATTAAAGTAGAAGAAAAGGATGGAAAGGAAATAATTAGCGATATATCATTTCAAACCTTTGGATGTGCAGCTGCAATTGCAACATCTTCTATGATGACGGAATTAGCCAAGGGCAAAACGCTTGATGAGGCAATGAAAATTAGTAAAAACGATGTGGCTATATCTTTAGATGGTCTACCTCCAATAAAAATGCATTGTAGCAATTTAGCAGCTGATGCCCTAAGAAATGCCATTAACAATTATCATATGAAAAAAAAGAGGAGTTAACTCTCAACCCCTCCTTCTGGAATCTTGTATATTAACTTAAACGGCTTTCTCGACCTTCTAAGGCGTATTATAATTAGCAGAAATAAATTGGAAAGTTGCAGAAATAAATTGGAAAAAAAATTAAATTACTAATTTTTCATATTTTTTTACTTCTATATTATTAAACTATATTCCGTTAATTGCGTTGTATTAATCCGGCTTAGAGAAAAAATTTAAAATAATCGCAAATAGATAGATAATCTAAGGAAAGATAAAAATGATAATGTCTTGTCTGATTGGAACTTAATTTTCGATCGGAAAAGAAAACGAAATAAAATAGGTAAAATCAAACCAAAATATCTTGATATTTCTTGCCTAACTGGTCGTTAAAATTTATTTTTTCCATAAGTTACCTTCAGATCTAATAAGTTAAAACCAGCTAAAAAAAATTTTACAAAAAGGGCAACTGTTTAGAAAACCACTTAAAAAAATAAGAATAAGAAAGAAAATCTTGAAAAAAAAAAGCCTGCAATTGTTATTCAAAACGAGAATATAAGTTTAAATTGCTATATTAATTTTAACAAATCTGACCAAAAGAAGTATTATTAAAGTTGCAAATGTCTGACTTGAAAAAATTTTTGATTGTAGATGAGGAAGAGGATATATCAATTCCAACTGAGAAGTATTTGCAATTCGAAAAATACGATACAATAAGGTGTAGTAATGGATACGATGCCTTAAGCATTCTAGAAGAAAAACACGATGAAATAGCTCTCGTATTGCTTGACATCATGCTTCCTGGTACGAGTGGTTACGACATTTTGACCGAAATCAAGTATAAATACCCTGAAATTCGTGTCGTTCTTTTTAAACTGAAAAACTTTTTTGATGCTCCAGAAATAGACCGCTGCCCAAGGTGTGGTGCTTTCGGAAAAGATGTAAAAACCAACCGACCGCCGGTGATAATCGTAATTCAGAATCTTAATTTCCCCGAATATACTTGCATCAAATGTGGTCATAATTGGGGCCCCCTCTTATAAACCTCATTTTAATTGGTTTTATGACTATGAGAGGATATTTATTTTGTACGAAAACTATTTTAAGGAAAATCAACAATTTCAAACATCTATTTTTCTACATTTTCAACAGGACTTACTTTTTTGTTTTGCTAACATTTTAAAACAGCAAAACCTTGCTAAACATTACCCCTGTCCCGCCCTGGATTTTTGTCTTTTGGTAGTGTGGTAATACACACTCATTTCGCCCTCCTCCCCCTATTTTATTTCTGACCTTCTCATTAGGTCTTGGCGACAGGGGCCAACCTTACTTTTCTTACCGCATCTGTCTTGTTAATTGATCAAGTAAACCATCAAAAATTAATAATCAAAAAATAAATTGGAAAATTTGCAATAATAAATTGGAAAAATGTAATTTTGAGAAATTGTAATTTTGAAAAATAAACTGGAAAAAAAACATTCATACAGAAATAAAGATACCGAAATTTACTGATTTTTTTATAAAAATAACATTAAAATACTCTATTTCTTATAGTATTATCAAAAATCGGTAAGCCCTATTAGTTTAAAATATTTGAAGTGTGTCTCAAAATTATGTTAGATAAATTTGATTACGGTTTAAAACGTGCTTTCTCGGAAATAATTCCAGGGATTGCAACTCCAATTATAGTATCCATTTTTGTCAGCACAGGGCTACTTCCTTCTTATTTCATTTGGTTTTTTCATTTAGTAAGCATAGTTGATATGATAGTTCTTATTCAAAAAATGCCTTACTGGGCAACTTCTTATATCATTGGATGGCTAGTTGGAATAATCATTCTAGCAAACACCGGTTTATTAACAATTTTAGATTTTCTGATATATTTGATACCAATCGGATTTCTTGTCTACAGACGGTATAAGTAGATACATGAATATTTTCATTAATTTAACTATTTTTCTGTAATTTAGCAGAAATAAATTAGAAAATTTGCAATAATAAATTGGAAAAAATTTATTTTTAATTAATTTAGGTTATACAAGATTGATGAAGAAAAAGGTGCATTATTCTTGATTGAAAAAGTACGAATATTTAGTAAGAAGCCACTACATGGGTTAATAAAAATAGAAGATAAATTTCAGATTTATTCTGAGGATATGGAAATCAAGGAAGAGTTACCAATTTCAGAAAGAGAATACCCCCTGATTTTGGAAATTCATGTAGATCCAGAAGAACCTTACTTCAGATTTGGGAATCCAAAAGGTGCAGGAGATTTAGATAGAATTATTTTTGAATTTGTTGAATTAATTACACTCATTTTTAAGTATTTCATATGGGGATACGAACACATAGAAACTCTAGAGAATTTTTCTGATCAATCTTTTAGAAAATTGCCAAAGATTGGTGAGCCTGAATTCTTTCAGAATCTTCGCAGAATTGATCGATCAATTGAAGAAATATTAGTTCCAAGTTATTGGGAACAAGGTATTGAGAAGTATTATAATTTGGAGAGTGGGGAGAAACAAACCGCTAGAAAGGCATTGAAATTATTTTATGATGGAATTAAATTAGAAGTCGAGTACTCGAGTTTTTCTTTCATTTCAATGATTTCAGCAATCGAGAATTTAATTTCTTTTTATTGTAAAGAAGTCAAGATAAAACATTGTGACCAATGTGGGCAGCCAATGTTTAAAGTAAGAAAAAAATTCTTAAAATTTATTCAGGAATTTACAGGAAAAAATGATGCTGAGATTAACAAATATTTGGATAAATTGTACAGTTTAAGATCATCTATTGTACATCAAGGAATGCTACTTCTCTCTGATGAGCGCACTTTAACAGGAAGATTTGAAATAGATCCAGTTAAAGATGATTATTGGATTAGGATAAATACAACCTTGATGACACGAACAATATTGATAAACTGGATAATATCCAAGGATAAATTATATAAGACGAATCTTAAAAAACAAACGAAAAAACAAACAAACGATTAGAGCGTTAAAATATATAGATTTTTTTAGAGGAATGCTGTAAAATCTAACAATTAGCATAATTTTTTAATTAGATATTATCCTGCCGATCATCTTGGTTTAAGATATATAGAGTATCTTATGAACCAATATAGGACAATATTTCATTTTTTAATTCTTGACTAATTTTATCACCATTAGATTCAATTATCTCATAAATAATTTTTTTATATTTTTGTTTCTTAGCTATTGTCAATAATATTTTATTCCTTACATCATGGGAAATCTCCTTAAAATGATTATTCACACAAATAAGAACGTAATTATCTGCATTATCATCTTCCGAAAATTTTAATAATAAATCGTTTCTAATATCTTCAGGAACGATATTAAAATAACCATTTATCGTTGAAGCAAGATTTAAGGCCGATAATGAGCAATAACTTGAGCTTTTGTAGGCTCAGGTACTATTAAGGGAGGGGGGTATATTGTTTTTGTAGTCTTTCTTTCCAGTTTTTTTATAAAGGACCATAATTCTGGTTGAAAATCAATATAAAACCCAAAACACTCTGTTTTTATTCTTGAAAAGAAAATAATTCTGTTTTCTTTAAGTTCAGGCAATTCTAATCGTGAATCTTCAACCAATTTTAGATGCTCCTCTAAAGAAGAATCATCAAATTGTATTTCCGATGGAAGGTTGAATAATTCTCCTAACGATTTAAGCGATAAATCCGCAAAAATCACATCCGATTGCTTAATCCCTTTATGACCACTATTCCTTTTTTCTATAAATGTACCAATATCATAACATAAATTTTCGCTATGAGATTTTTTTTTTCCTTTTCCTGTTAAGGGATTCATTTCTTCTGTCCAATCCCATTCCATTAGAGTTTTTATTTCACAATTAAGATCATTAATTTTTAAATCGGGAGTTTTATCAGTCTTTTCAATTACTATTTCAACTTTAAAACCTTTCTTAAGATAATAATACATAATAACGGACATAGAGCACGCATGCATTACTCCTTTCCTTGATCTTGGTCGGATTAACTCTTTTCTAAGTAGTTTTGATGTATCTATCTCATAATCCTCTTCAATACAAAGACAATTTTTTACACATAATAAAAATTGTTCTGTCGGAAAACTATAGACTCTCTCCCAACCCATTCCTTCCATTTTTACAGTAAAATCTTTTGAATAGTCTTTAGGAATCTTTATATCGTACTTTGTAAATACTTTATTTGCTTTTTCTACAAATTCTATAGGATTGATTGAAAGCATGTTGTACAAACTAGAGTCTTTATATTTAGCATTGGAAAGACTTGTATCTTGAAAGTAAATTGTTTCCCATCCCATGACATCTTTTAACGAAAAATACTCCAATATAATCACTTTTTTAAATTGTTATTTTATTAAATTTTGTTTCCTTAATCTTTCTTCTGAGCAATAGTCTGCGACTTCTTTTGATGAATATCCAAATAAAATCCCAGATAAATCAGCAAATTCGTCTAGCAAACCATTATGCTTTTTTGCATAATTCATAGCAGCTTCAAATAGATTTTTAAAACGAGAGATAAATATTAATCCCGAAAAAGCAAATTCTTGTGAATCAGATTCAAAATAGATATGACCTGTAAAGAAGAAATTTTCCAATTCTTCCATAAGTTGTGCGACTTTCTCCTTATTTTCACTTTCTATTTCAATGCTCGTTAAAGGTTTTTCAAATTTAAATGTTTTAATTATCTGTTCTTTAATCTCAAATTCACTAAGTATGTCAGGATAATTAGCAAGAACTTTTTTTAATTTCTTAATTCTCTCTTCATCTATTAGAATCATCGTTTAAATCACTTATAAAAATCTTTTTCATCCTCATCAAGCTTTTGAGTTAAAAAGTTTATGAATTAAATGATAAATAGGTATTATTCTTAATAAGAAAATTCGAATATAAAATTTAAAATAATGTCTTAACCTTTGTTTTCCTTTAATAAATAATTAGATACGCGCTTTTTGACATAAGTGAGAGCTAATTTATATGCAGAACCTGCATCCTCTATATTAATAAACTCAATTTCATGCATTAGTTCATTTCTATTTTTCCTCATTTTATTTACATCTCTATACTCTTCTTCCTCCAGGATCCCTAATAATGCCAGAATGTTAATTTTTACATGTGCTGTAAATTCCCTGCCATTCAATTTCTCTTTCCTTTTATTTGAGATGTTTTTGCTGTCTAATAAATAGTTCCAAACGTAGTTTAAATATTGCTCTATGAGGACCCAACTTAAAATAAATGATTCATTTAGTTCGAATTTCAATAAATGTGTGAAAGAGTCTATTAAAAGACTTAACGAGTTAAATAGTTGATTGTTACCGATTAGAGATTTCAATGTTCTAAATGCGGTCTCTATTTTACTTAGAGAAATTATATTCCTTTTTATATGAAAGTGTCTGAGCTCCAATGGTTGGTGTTTTACATCAAACAATTCGCGTGATTTTCTCGAATACCCATGATGAGTCTCATCAATTAAATCTTTTTCAGGGAGATATAAGGTATAAAAAAATTCACTCTCGTGGATAGAATAGACTTCAATTTCATTAATTAAAAAAATACCTAAAAAAAAATTTATAAATTTATAGGTTTCTTCTTCCTCTTTAAATTCATGTTTACCATCAATATTAGTATTTATACTGATTCCTAAATACCCGTCATTTTTTAAGATAATTCTTCTTCCTGAAATTTCCTCATGTTTAATGGTTTTTATGTAGTTACTTAAATGTTTTCCTTTTAATCTGTCTTCGATAGATGGTTTTGGTACATCACCAAACCAAGCTGGAGGCATAATATATCCCCCAAGAATAGGCATTGCATCATTTTCCATTGTTAAATCCCCCATCAGTAATAGTTCCTTCGGGATATCTTTTATCCGATGATCTTCTTTTGATATTTTCTTCATTCCCACCGATTCCATTTTTTGTATGAAATCGTCAAATCTCTTACTCTCCTCCTCTCTTACTTGAAAGAAGTTAATGATTGTCTTGTAAGAATTTTCAAAAATATTTCCGTGATAAATCAAATAATAATTTTTTAAGAAAAAGATACCATCCTTAATTATTCTTAATTGAGGCTCTTTTTTTAAATAAGGATAATTTTTTCTTATTAATTTTTCAAGAAGAGTTTTTACCTCATCTTTTCTATCCTTATATAGGCGAAAAATTATCCCGTTCATAAGATCAGTTTCAAGGTCAAGTAAAACATTTTTTTTAGATGCATTATAAGGTCCAAATATGTCAATACTCTTATCAGGAAGGTTATCAGAGTGATTGACAAGAAAAATTTGAAAGTCATTTTTCTGGCTTTTAAACCAGATAATTGTGAGTTGTAAAGGGGATTTCAAGTTAATTTTGTCTGGATATTGAAAATTTTTTCGATAAGAATCTAGTAATTGGTATATAAAACATAGCTTCTCTTCCTTAGTCATAATTATACTAATAAAAATTACCAAATAAAATCTTTCAAGGAAAATTAATTACTAATAAAATTATTTAAACTACAATGAGTATTGTATGTTAGATTAATGTGAATCCAGTGGTATATTTCAATTTTAGCCTGAAAAAAAAGATAAAAACAAAAATCTAACCGTCCTTATTTGTAAGTTATTCAATTTTGTAAGACTTTTTTGATGCTAATATTGGATTTGACTTGGAAATTGATAAACTAAGATCTTATAATGGAGATGTATTCTTAGGAAAATCAGAAGTCCTAAAAAAGGGAATTTTAGTTAAAGGAGGATCAAGTCCCACATTTTCTCTCTCAAAATTATCGGAAATTAAGACAATTTATTCTATATTAACAGATCCTAATTCTAGTAATATAAATTTCAATAATAGTCAAATTAAATTTCTTTTAAATAATCTCTTGCGATTAGTGAAGCGAAATTCTCTTGAAGATGCAATTTTAGATGCATGTTTGATATTAGAATCTATTGGATCTAGCGAGAAATCAAAAAAATATCTTATCATAGCCTCAATATTAGCTGATACAACAAATAGGTTTGCTAATTTTTTTAAGAAGCAATACAATTTATATAACAGCCTTGATAAAGCAAGAAATAAAATAATCCATGGGAGTTCAGAGTGGACTAAGGAATACTTAGACTTAGCTAAAAATCTTATATACACCAAAGATCTAAATGATGATGAAATATTAAAAAAAAAGAACCTTGTTCAAGAAAGACTCTATGATAAAATAGCCGAAATTTTAAAAAAAATTATCATAAAAAATATTAATCTCAAAGAGCTAGGTAAAAAAGATAATTTTATAAATATTTTACCTATTAACTAATTTTTCAAAATAGAAATTAGGTAAATTAAAAAATAAAATTTAATAAATTTATAAAGGAAATACTTTCCCGGCTTCCTTCTCGTCATACTCCACCTCTCGTAAACATATAAAACTTATGTATTTTGAAACTTATTGCGAAAAAAGTAATGCTTTGAGGAGGGAGTTAGAAATTAAAACTTATTCAAGGGGAGAGAAGATTTAACTTATAAGAACTTTCAGTGAAGAGGATTCCTAAAAAGAGTCAACAACAACAAAATAAAATATTCGGAGTATGAATGAAAAATATGATTGAGAGTGAAAAGCATTCGGGTAGATTTTAATTTACTTATTTCTAAAAAAGAAATTTTTTTTTTCATGAATTTAGTGAATTGGGTTCATTAGAAAATTGATGAGAATGTTTGAAAGTATGGTTAGAATTCTATTTCGAATTTTCCAAAAAGATATGCAATAATATAATATTATAGAATCTTTTTTGAAGAATCATTTCAAGCTCTAAGAATATAATTAATTAACTTAAAATTTTTTAAGTGCATATAAGTAGTGGTTAATGCTTTCTTAATTCTTCTAATTCAATTATCCAATCAAATTCGCTGTAGAATTGAATAGAATTAAATTTAGGAATTAAATTATTCAGATAACAAGTATCTTCCATTTGTTCATCTGGAATTATATTAAATTCGTTTTGATAAATTTTTAATTAAGCTTTAAATATCCAAATATCTAAAGAGAAAACTAGCGAAGTTTCAAAAACATATACAAAACCGTTAAAAAAGAAGTACGATACTTGGATGTGGGAATATAAAATTTGGACAGACAAATTTGCGGTAAGAAGAGGTCGGAGATTACTGCGAAGAATATAAGGTTAAATCAAAAAAAAAATTAGCTGGTACAAAACCTTTAACTGAACAGATTCTTGTCAGAAATTAGGCTGTTTATACTATTTCGAGCGAATAATTCTTAATGTTTTATTTATTTTCTTCGAGGAGTTTTTGAATATCATCAGCTGAAATGTCTTTTAACAAATCTAAAAATTCAAGAATGGTTGAGTTAAAGAAATTAATTATTTTGTCAATTGCATAACCTTTAAGGAAACTTGTAAAAATTACTACATCAACAGTAAAGCAGAGTATCATCATTCGATAAAAGTAACTAAAAAAATCTTTTATCTTTATTTCATATACCTTTTCAACTTTTTTACCCCTCTCCTTCGAATATATTAAAGTTCCAATATTAATTTCTCTTTTTTCCATATCAACATCATATTTTAGATAGAAATTAGAGTGAAAAATAGCATTTCGATAATCTTTTATAATCCGATTTAGATAAATATCCTCTTCTTTAAAAGCATGTAAAATATCTCCAATAGTGTTTCCATTCTCTTCTTTAAACGCGATAAAATTAAAATCATTTTTAATGTAATATATCTCCAAAATAAACATAAGTATATTCTTAATATGTGCCTCTAATAAGTATCCAAATTTTAAAGCTAAGTCGAAAATGTATTGTGTGAATAACGTTTCACTAGCTTCCTCTATAATAGTCTCAATTGAATTAGAGTTATTTAAAAAATCTTCGATGCTCAAAATACGTTTTAACTCCTTTTCTTTCCATTTCTTTTCTCTGTTTATCAATAATGACCCAAATATAGTTAAAACTGGTATTTTCTCGTTCTTTCTCTTAAAATAGGAAAATAAACATCTTAAAGTTTTTTTAGGCTCAACAGAGAGAGCACCTTCTATGAATTCCCTTAAATTTAGATAAAAACTTTTGTCTATTATAATTTGGGGAGTCTTTTGTATAAAAACCTCAAAATTTTTTATAAGATTTATAATTATTTCAAGTAATTCTTTTCTAAATTCCTCATTTCTTAAAGCTTTTAGAAATATTAAAAAATAATTTATAAAATCCTCTTCAGTAATTGTCTCTATCTCTGTTTTTATTTCTATAATTTCCTTCTCTATAAATTTTTCAATCAGATCTTTGATTTGGTTAATGAATTCTTCGATGAAATCATCAGTTTCAGAAGAATTAATTTGATCTTTTAAGTTTTCATAGATATCATAATACCTTGAAAACACCTTTTTTATGAATTTCATTATAACTTTTGATTTTTGATGTTTTTTATCTTTATATTTATTTTGGACCGCTACCTTTTAATTTCTACCTCTAAAATTGTTGTCACCAACCTTAAATTACTTTTTCTTAAAAAATTGTATGATTTTTTTTTTAAAAGCGATTGATTATTACTCGTCTTGTCATGATTAAACATTTTAGATATGTCGATTAAAGAATTCTGGAGTAGTTAATAATGGTGAAAACTATGGAAAATAAAGAAATTGGCGAAAAACTTACGCTTTACATGTGGCATGTGGGTAAAATTCTTACAGAGTTAATGTCAGTTTCAAGCTCAACAGATTCTCCAATTATCGTTCAAACTTTTAGAGCATCAGCAGAACTTTTTGATAAACTTGGAAGTTGTATATATGGCTCGTCCTCCTTCGAGGAGATTTTCCCAAAATTAAATATTTTTATAGAATCGTTAGATTATGACGCAAACGAGAATTTTTTTTCTATTTTGAAATATGCTCACGAGTTTAGCAAGGATTTGTTGGTATTTTTAAGTGAAAATAATTTAAAGTAATTCTGAAGTGTAAAGAAGTATAACGTTTAAATCGACAAAGAAACAATATAATTACTTATAAAAAAGGAATTTTATGAGATAATTACGTACTACTAATCTGGTTAAGTGAAAATATTTAAATACTCGCAAAAAAAATTAGATTATGTAAAGAAAGATAAAATCTTTAACGCTATATCCGATCTCACTTTGAATTTTGATCGGAAAAAAAAGAAATAAAATAGGAATAAATCAAACCATGACTCCTGTTACCGCCCTGGATTTTTGTCTTTTGGTAGTGTGTAATACACACTCATTTCGCCCTCCTAACCCTATTGTATTTCTGGCCTTCTCATTAGGTCTTGGTAACAGGGGCCACTTCTTCTTTTGACCAAATAAAAATACTAGAAAAAAATCGTTATAAATATAGATATCATGGAAATCACTGACACAAAGAAATCATCTGAGAAATCAAAAAAAAAGAATATTGGAGAATTGTATACTTTTTTAATAATTCTTCTAAATTACGCTTTTTTCCTACCAATCCTATTAATTTTCGGAATAGATTTGCAAAAACAAATTATGGAAATTAGCTTTGATGTATTATATCTAGCCGCTTCACTTGATTATGTACTCCCTGCAATAGTATTAGTTATTTCTTTTTTCACATTTTTTTATTACCAACATTTTTATTTTAAAAGACAAATTATAAAACAGGATTTAAAATGTGTTTTTTGCGAAAAGAAAGCAATTGTTGAATTATATAAGATACCAAATTTTTTTATTATTTTTGGGCTTCCTATATGTGATCACCACGTTAAAGCGTTAGACGAAAATTCTAACGAACTTCTTTACAACGAACAAAAGTTATATAAAAAAACCAATACCAGAATCCTCAGGCTTAATATTTTAATAATTGCTTCTGGATTTATTAGCTTATGGTATTTTGGATTTAACTTTGGTCTATATGGAAATATACCACTAATTACATTAATCTATGTTCTTTTTACAATACAAATAGTTTTATTTTTTTATCTAAGTGTTAGAATGTTTATAAAAATAAGAAATGGAATTGAAAAATTATAGGTTTAATATTCTTTAAAAAATGACAAAAATGACTTCAATATGGATTCATCAGAAGAGGATCTTCCAAGAATAAAAATACATCTTAAAACATATTGGTATTTAATATTACTATTGTCTTTACTACCAATGATTATGTGGGTATTTCCTCCTTTTTTTTTAAGAACTGAGTTTTGGTATTATATATTTTGGGGATCACTGGTGACTATAACTTTTATTATTGGTTTATTATGCAAAAATGTTGAATTGATTTTTAAGATTGATAATGTTGACAATATTTTAATTTATGAGAGATTTTGGTCTAAATTACGTATCTACCGGAGAACATTTAAATTGCAAGATATCAAAAGGTTTAATGTTTTCACTCGTAATATTCCTCACACGCATGGAATTGATTTTATAGCGGGAGAATATAATTTCTTAGCCCTTGAATTTATTTCTCAAAAACCAAAATATCTTTCATACCCAAGAGACTCTCCATTTACGGTTGATTATGTGCAAAAATTGAATAATTTTTTAGAATCCTTCACTTCGTTAAATAAAATTGATTTAAATAGCCGAATAATACCATCTAAGCACCCAAGTGCAAAAAAGACTGAGGAAAATTACCGTAAAGTTGCTATTATTTTATTATTTATACTTTCATTTTGTCTTCTTGTTCTTTTTATTGTCTGGTCTATTGCTTAATAAATACATACGATATCCCAATAAGAAATAGAAAAAAAGAATATATCTGTGCCCTTGAGTTGGTTAATAGAATGGAAAAATTAGCTAAGGAATGGATATCGAATTTTATAATTTCGATAATCTCCCAAGTTACGCTTTAAAACTCTAGAATTACAAAAAATTTCTATTTGATGTGTTTGTTTAGAAACTGTTTCACCTTATTGATTAACACATCTCTACAGTTTGGATTACTCCACTCGTCTCCAGAGAAAAATTTTTCCTCTTTTGCTTCTAATTGGAGCCCGTATTTTGCAAAAACACAGAATACACGACGGTAAAAGTATGTAAAATCGGTAACTTCGGAAATCTCGTTTAGGGCGCACTGTTTTAAGAACTCTCGAGCTTGTTCCTTTGTGAGAGGTTTAATACTCATCAAGCTATCAAATGAAATTATAAGATTTATTACCTAAGAGAGATAAAAATTTCTATGATAATAGGCGAAAAACTCACCTAAAGAACAAAAATAAGTACTCTTTTTCTATTTCTTCATAAAAACTTAGGGTAGATATAAGAACAGTGATGATAAAATAAATTGAAAACTAAAAACTCATTAATTCTATAAAATTTGTTGTTTTTTTCCAATTATTTATTACAAAATGAGTTTTATATACAACCATAGTCTGAAGACAAAACGAGAAGATTGGAACTACTTAAAATATTGAATTGAATTAGAATTATTTACAAATAAATACAAAAATATATTATCATAATATAAAAAATTAAGGTGAAAAATATCCCCCTTTCAACCCATTCAAATGAATTAGAAGAGACAATACTATTTTCAAGGCTTAAAGATTCAAAGTTTCCTTGTCAGAAACCAGAATTAAATGAGATAATGTCCGAAACACTAAAGAAATATTTTGATGAAGCAGTAAACTATATGGAGAAGGTTAAATCTATATTTAAAGAATATACGCTTCATGATAAAACACATATTTTAAATGTAATCGATATTATGGGAAGAATAATTCCTGACGAGACATTGGAAAAACTTAATTGCTTGGAAGTCTTCCTTCTTATCTTGTCCGCTTGCTTCCATGATATTGGAATGTTTATAGAAGAGAATGATCTTTCGCAGTTGAAATCTTCAAAGAAATTTCAAAAATCTCTATATGAATTTGCCAAATATAAAAGCAGTTTAGCAAAACTAAAAAATAAAAAAGACCAAATTAATTTAGATAAAGACCAGAAGGCGGAGATCGATAGAGATATTGAATTATTAGAAGAAATTCATTTGATTAACTTTTTAAGAGAATCCCATGGTGATAGAGCAACAAAATTTCTTATAAGCAATTATCAAGAAAATAAAGACTTAATTATTGATAATGTCTCAATTATACCCACATTATCTAAAATTTGTCAATCTCATACAAAATCCCTTTACGATATTGATGTTACCCATGATGAATTAATTAGCACCTTTCAAGTTAATTCAATATATCTATGCTTAATTCTGAGATTAGCAGATATTCTTGATTTTGATCGAACACGAACTCCTCCGGAATTATTGGACAAAATACAATCAACAAGATCTTTTGAAGAATGGAAAAAACATCTTTCAGTATTAGGTGTGAACATTTCCCAAGAGAAGATAATTTTTCAGTGTGAATGTGAAAAACCGAAATATCAATACATAATTAATAAGTTTCTTGATATTATTGAACAAGAAATTGTTCAGTGTAAAGATAAATGCAATAGTTTCCCACATGATTTTGTGAATTATAAATTAAATCTCCCATTAAAAATTGATCGTTCCAAGATTAAACCTAAAGATGATAAATATATTTATCGAGAACTTTTTATACAGCTCAATAAAGAAAAAATCATCGATCTTTTTATGGGATCACATATTTACCGTCACCCATCTTTATGTATCCGAGAGCTAGCTCAGAATTCAATTGATGCTTTAACCCTAAGGAGAGCGCTGTATCAATATTATGATTCTACAGAACCCAAATTAGAAATAAGTTTTAAACATATGCTCCAAGAAGATGGAATTGAGTCGGTTATTTGCAAAGATACAGGAGTTGGGATGGATCTAGATGATATTAACGAATTCTTTTTGATATCTGGTAATAGTTATTATCAATCCTATGAGTTTAATCACTGGAAAACGAAATTCAAAAAGAAAAAAATTCAATGTGAAATTATTGCTAGATGGGGTATAGGATTTTTTAGTTGTTTTATGATTGGAGATCATATTAAAGTTTTTACGCGTAAAGATCTTGGTCCAACTAAGGGACATGGAGCCCCATTTATTATTGACATAGATGGTTCTCAAGAAATCATTACTGTTTCGAAGGGCGATGAGGATCAAGAGGTTGGTACACAAATAGAAATTACCAAAAGGGAAAAAGAAATGTATCACCATCCAGATTGGGATAAAATAAGGTTAGAGAGAACTCTAAATGAATATTTTATAAAAACAGAATATCCAATTAACATCGAGGTTACAGTACCTAATTTGGAAGTAAAGAAAACATTATCGCCCGGTTTCTTCATTTTTCCTACTAAGCTAGAAAAATTTTATAAAAAAGTCAAGACATACACATTCGATTACAAAAAAATTCATTCAAGTTTAGAAGGCGAAATCCGTACATCTTTCTTAACTGATGAAGATGGTAAAATAACCATAGAAAATGATGAAGCTAAAATAGAGATTGATAAACATTATTACAAAATTGGGGGAATAAGTCAACACGATCGCGCTTTTAGAACATGTTTTAATGGTATAGTTGTATATGGCGCATATGGAAGAGAAAGACCAAAATTTCAGAGAGGAGGAGATAATCTTTTTTCATATCCCTTTTCTTCAGCCACACTAAATGTTATAGGGGATTTACAAGCAAGACTTGATCTTAATAGATCAGGTTACAGGATTAGCGATTATGATCCGAAATGGAGAAGATTAAGGAATCTCGCTTTCGATGCATATTATAAAATGTGGGAAGAAATTATTGAAAAAGAAAAGATTGAGGATCCTGAACAGTTATGGATTCTATTCATAATCTATAATGTAGATGTCTCGAGTTTATCAAATGATAAAATTTTGGAATTACAATTTCCATTTATAAAAAACGGAGATGTAAAGTGGCTAAAATTAAAGGATATCAAGGAGATTAAATTAGTTACCGATCAAGATATTTGGACATATCAAATTGAGAATGGATACATCCTTAAACTGACAGAAAAGATCATCTTATGGCAACTTAAAGGTTACCAACCATTTTTATTACGTTATACAATAACAAAATTAATCAAAATTGATTTTAATGAGACAGATCAATTCCCAGAAATCAGTCTTAATTTGGAAACGCCTTCAACGAATGAATATGAACCCGAATATGGTATTTTTTACTTTGTACCATTTAATGAGAATTCAATATTAACTCTTGAATGGATTGAATATGATCCAAATAAATATTGGGGTGTTTTTAATAGTAATCATCCAATATCTGAAATTGTGTCAAGTATCAGCTATACACCATATGAAAATTTAAGTGTGAAGGAAAAATTCTGCCAATCAATAATGAGTGTTTTGGATGATAACAGGTTCTATAGTTATTACAAAAACAAGGAAAAACCAACTGATTATATGAAGTATATTGCTCATCTTTATGTCCATTTAATTAGTATTGAAGAAGATATAGAAAACATTATTCCATTCAATGTGTTTGTCAAAGATGTAGGTATTATTGAAATAAATGATAAATTATTACGAAGTTGGTTGTAAAATATGTTTAATATTTAAGCCCTAAGTCGTTTACAAATTAGATATGAAATATCTGGACAAACTTGCAAAAAGGATGACTCCTACCTTACCCGCGCGAAATTGCAGTTCTCTTTCAACCAAAAGGATGGAAAATATAAGTATATCTAAAGATTCTGAGAAAGAAGCTATAAATAATTTAAAAGAAATGTTTAGAAAATTTCCTAAACACTTTAACAAATTAGAAAGAGATTTCAAAAAATATAATAGTAAAGGAGATAAAGAAGATGACAAAAAGTTTAGAATTAATGCAAGTTGATAATACTTTCAAATAATTCTCTTCTATGTTTAGAAAAAAATAATATAAGGTGGAAGTAAATGTTAGATGAGAAAGAGTTAATTAAGGTTCTGAAAAAAGAAATTAATTATGTAACGGAAGTAGATATTTTCCTTAAGGATTTAATTACACCAAAATACATTGAGCCTAAATATAACCTCGAATTTCCTTTTAAATTTGTAGGCTCTCTTTTTATACTTAGAAAATGGAATTCTTATTACCCTAGCTTTTATGATGTTATTGGAGGTTGTTATGTCATTGATTTCGGGTCAAGATATACTCTAATTGATCCAAGTTATAAGTCAATTCAAGCATTATATGAAAATAGAATTGATACTAGATTAATCCAAAATATCATTGTTACACACGATCATCTTGACCATATCGGCGGATTAAATGAATTATTAAATTTGCTTTTCGAAGAAACGCCCAAAAACTCACTAAGAAAATACACTCTATATGTGAATCCAGGCTGTAAGTCTAAATATAAACACATGAAAAATGAAAATTTTTATGTAAAAAGAATTAGAATAGGAAAAAAATATGTGTTAAAAACTATTAAAAGGTATCCAAATTTAAAATATGAATTATCATTCACAGCTTATAAAGTTCATCACACAGGTATTAAAAAGCGACAAAAAACAATTGGATTAATTTTTGAAATCAGAAAGACAAAAGAAAAGGGAAATGAAGAAAACTTAGAAGACATTTTAAAATTTGGAATTACCAGCGACTTGGATGGGAGAAAGAAATATATAGAAAAATATAAAGCGATTTTTGAAAATCTTTACTTTCTTATATTGCATTTAGGTTCTTTAAAGCATGAAGAAAAAGAAGATAAAAAGAAAAAACACCTATATATTGAAGGATTAATTCGTTTAATCAACATGTTGGAAAATACAAAGGCATTTGTTATTCAAGAATTTGGATTAGAAATGATTTCATCTAATAAACTTGCAAAACTTCTTACTAAAGTAATATTTAAGAATGGATATTATTTTCCTTATATAATATTCAATTTTATATCATCCAAAAACACAAAAGAAATTCAAAATTACTTATTTCCATCGTTATTATCAATGTTCTTGACTAATTTTAAAGAACAACGAATAGGGATGTTTGGTACGGATATTTCTATGGATTATAATTATGAAAAACTTTTTGAATTCTGTCAAACACTGGTTCTAGATTTAGATTCAGCAAGAATAGATAAGGTTAACAATCAGATTGAACATATATTACTCTATAACATATGGGAAAAAGAAGATTTGCCATCAGAGCAAGTAAACACAATTATGGAAGTTTTTAGTGAAACATGGATTCATTTAAGAAAATATCTTTATTTAGGTGTAAATCCATTAAATTATTCTAAAATTGAAGAATTAGCATATAAGATAGATGAATTCTTTCCTGAAGATCGATTTTATAAGTCAATTAAAACCTGTTCGAGAATCTTAATAGACTTATGTTCAACAGAAGCTAAAAAAAAGATACTACTATATTTCGAAGATTTATTTCAAAGTAATGATTTTCATTACCCAAGTGAATTGGAAAATAAGACTATTATTATATTTTGCCGTTTAATTGCGATAGAGCCTGAATATACATCCGTATCTCATGTAACGAGCTTATCAAAATTACAAATATTTCCGATACTCATTTTTTTATCCCTTCTTACTAAGACACCATCAAAAAGAGATTCAATAAGAGGTATAGATGTAAAACAAGCCCTAATAAAGCAATTAAAAATGAAAATTCCCAAAAAACATATTTATATAGGAGAATATGGTAGGAAAATTGATTTTGACACTTTTTTTAGAGAATCTTTAGATTGTATTAAATGTCCTGATATAGAATGGTGTAAAGGAGTTAGAAATGGAGAATACTTGTTTACTAAATCATATGAATGTATCAGAGAAATTGTGGAAAGTGAATTTGATGCAGAAATGGAAAAAGAAGCCCGTATGGATGACCAATTAGAATTACAAGAAGATTACTATGAAACACGGGAATTCGAAAGGTTGCAAAGAAAAAAAGAAGAGGCTAAAAATAATCAATTATCTATTAAGGTTAAAGAATATTTAACGAATTATGAGTTTTCTGAAGCTCTCGAACTAGTAAAAAGAGAAAAAATTCCATTCCAATCGCAATATACAGAAATTCTAATGAATAATTTAATAAATACAGTTGTACAAGAAATTTTGACATATTTCTTTTATACCCCTCTCTATTTAATCAAGTATTTAAAAGACTACTCAGAATTGAATAGAATATACCTAAAAGTTATCCAATCAAAAATCATTGAGGCGGATCATTTCTTTTTAACAGATACAATAAATAAATTTGCTAATTTCTTGAAATACCATTATATTCGCAGGATTTTTCATGATAAGCACCCAAAAACTAATGAAATAAGATCAATATTTTTAAAAATCATAATGAAATTATGTGTATATATTTGCTATAATCATAAGAATTTTAATGGAACACAGTTTACAAGCAGTTTTAGAAGAATAAAAAAAATACTTACCTTGTCTGGTGAAAAGTTCAAAATTCCTATTCGGAATATATTTTATTACAATTTCAAATATGACAATGAGTTTAAGGAAAATCAATTACGGTTTTTTGTAGGGTTGTTTGGTAATAAAGATAAAAAAATTTTACGAGTATTTAAAGAAATATATCGTAATATGTCTGAAAGATAATGTAATAACATTATATAAATTCTTCACTTAAGGCAGTAGTATCGGGAAATTAACAAACTGCTGTTTCAAAATCTTCTAACAGTCTTTTAATAAAAGATATTTTATTTTAGACTTTTTTATTAATATTGAAATGTTCAATAAAATTAGGATTTAAAATGATCGATTGGAATAAATTAATGGGAACTCAATGGAAAACATTTGAAGATTTCTGTTATGTACTTGCCCTAAGGAAATATGGGCAACTTGGTGTATTTACGAATATTGATGATTCTGCTGGTGGAGATGGTGTAGAATTCTATTCATTTTGTTAATTGATGATGTCTTCAAATGCTACTGAGAAAATCGCGTACGATTTCTTAGCTGCCAAAAAAATATTTAAAGAAATTGGATTTGAGGTAATTGGCACGAAATTCATTAATGAAGACAAATGTTTCGTTGTTAAAAAAAAAGAAAAATAAAAAATTAAATCCATTCTGCTGTTTTTGTTTTTTCAATTCCTATAAGATATTTATTTGGTCCTAACTCTTGTAGTCCTTCGGTTATTTTATAGAATTGATTCCCTGATCGTCATGAGAAAGGTTTTTTAAATTTTCTTTTGCTTTTTTTCTTTTTTTATTTATTCTAATTTTGAATTTTTTTTGTTTACTAATTACTTCCAAATATTGAAGGAAATCTAATAAAGCATTGAATCCATCTTCTTTTTTAGCTGATAAATAATAGTTTTGATTACTAGAGCTTCTTATAGAGATTCTAGCTTCATATATCTTATTAACTACTAAAATATCCCATGAAGTGTTCTCAAAATGAACACGATCTCCAGTTATTTGAACACTTCCTTTTAATACATCATGTATACCTTCAAAGGAAAATATACTAATTAGATCAAAAAAGATAGATTGTGTAGTTCTTTCTAGAAGCAATAAATCGTATAATTTATGTAGTTTACTTCTCGTTCTGATTATTAAAGCTACTTTTTTAAAGAATTTAGGGACATAATATGCTAATATATAAAACAAAAATGAAAAAAATGCACCCCAAAAAGCTCCTAAAAAAACAGGGTTCCAGCTATTAAATAACATTAGTTTTTTTTACTTTCTTTGTTTTCTTTACTTTCTTTACTCTTTTAGCCTTTTTCACTTTTGGAACTTTTTTGCTTTTCTTTATTTTTTTTTTACTCATATAAATTCTCATTTTTATTATTTTCCATATTAACTAGATAGAATTCCAACTTTATAAAATTAAGAAATTCAGGTCAATAAATTTGAAAATCAAAAAATTAAACCGATTTACTTTATTCTTCTAATTCTTCTTTTTCCAACTTTCTAATGCTATTATTAATAAAAATTTCAAAATCATTATAATCATTACGCTTAAATGGGGATGCTTTTTTAAATTGTTCTCCTATAGGTTGTGTTTTTCCTCTTATTTCTCCTACCATTTCTCCTTTATTAAATTGATCCTTCAAAACTTTTTCTCCTCCTAACTCTAGAGTTCTTAAATGCCTTTTTTCAAATAAGGATTTTATTTCGTTAGGTTGTTCATTAATTTTTTTTAATATTTCAGAGCATGTAGCTCCTGAATGTATCATTTCTTTAACAATTTTGAAGAATTCTAATGTTGAGTGATTCATAATCAAACTTCTCCTTTTTCTTGATGATATAATAAAATTGATAGTAACCCCGAAGCACCGGCAATACCTAATCCCTTTATTTCTGCTGTTTTTCTCAAAGCAATCTCAATGGATTTATCTTTCAAGTTTAATAT
>SDBS01001967.1_pt1 | contig 20698 bp, 18 predicted proteins | sample 2277091 | NCBI WGS metagenome assembly SDBS01 (sample SAMN10404972, study PRJNA504765) | marine sediment metagenome | isolation source: marine sediment core GS10_PC15, 163 cmbsf | place: Arctic Ocean: Southern Knipovich Ridge | collected 2010 | reverse complement strand
GTTGAAGGTTGAAGGTTGAAGGTTGAAAGTTGAAGGGTCCAAGGGTTGAAAGGTTGAAAGTTGAAGGTTGAAGGTTGAAGGTTGAAGGTTGAAAGTTGAAGGTTGAAGGTTGAAGGGTCCAAGGGTTGAAGGGTTGAAGGTTGAAGGTTGAAGGTTGAAAGTTGAAGGGTCCAAGGGTTGAAAGTTGAAGAGTTGAAGAGTCGAAGGGTTGAAGGGTTGAAGGGTTGAAGGGTCGAAGGGTTGAAGGGTCGAAGGGTTGAAGGTTGAAAGTTGAAAGTTGAAAGTTGAAAGTTGAAGGGTTGAAGGGTCAAAGAGTCACTCAGATTCCATTTCACTCTGCCACACTGCGACTTTCGACTTTTTGACTTTTTGACTTTTTATCTTATTATGATCTGGGGTGGAACTGGATGATTGTATCACGGAGATAATCCCGGTCGAGATGAGTGTAAATCTCAGTAGTAATAATAGACTCATGGCCCAGCATTTCCTGAACAGCTCTCAGGTCAGCGCCTCCCTCTATGAGATGTGTGGCAAATGAATGTCGAAAGGTATGAGGGCTAACCTGTTTTTTCAAACCTGTTTTTACAACCAGGTCTTTTATTATAGTATAGATCATGATCCGTGAAAGTTTCCGGCCATTCCGGCTTAAGAATAGAATATTTTCATCTTTTTTATCAATCTTCCTGAGTTTGTGTCTGTCTTCCAGATAATACTTTATTTCTTTAACAGATTGAGAACCAATCGGTACCAATCGTTCTTTTTTTCCTTTGCCAATGACTTTTATGTAGCCATGTTTCAAATAAAGATTTGATATTTTTAAATTAATGAGTTCGCTTACTCTTAACCCGCAGCCATACAGGGTTTCTAAGATTGCCTTGTTTCTTTGTCCTTCTGTTTTGCTTAAGTCAATGGCTGATAAAAGATTATCAATCTCAAGTACAGTCAAGACTTCAGGGAGTTTTCTGCCAATTCTTGGAGACTCAATCAGTGTAGTTGGGTCAAGTTGGATCAGATCTTCAATCAGAAGATATTTGAAAAAAGCTTTTAGCCCTGAGATCATCCGGGATTGCGAGCTGGGACTTATACCAAGTTCAGTGATCCATTGTAAGAATGATTTAATATGGGAGGATTCTGTTTTTTCAGGACTTATCTGAATACCTTTGAGATCAAGGAATTGCGTAAGTTTATGAACATCATGAACATAAGCTTCAACAGAGTTGCCAGATAGTGACCTTTCAAGACTAAGGTAGGTTTTAAAACCCTTTATATAGTTGATCCAGGTATCATTCATGTTTTATAACAAGTCAAAAAAAATAACATTCTTTAAATTATCATTTATTTTTGTTAAACCTTGAATTAGTAAAGATATGATAACCAATATAAATTAAGGCATATGAAAATCCAAATAATCAACGGTCCAAATTTAAATCTCACGGGAACAAGAGAACCGGGTCATTATGGAACTTCGTCGTTTGACGAATTCCTGCCTATTTTGAAGGAGCATTTTAAAGACATACAAATTGACTATTTTCAATCGAATGTTGAAGGATTAATTATTGACAAGATCCAGGAGGTTGGCTTTGATTACGATGGAATTGTCATAAATGCGGGTGGGTATACGCATACTTCTATTTCTATTGCGGATGCCTTAACTGCAGTGACAGCACCAGCTGTGGAAGCTCATATTTCGAACATCTTATCCAGGGAAGAGTATCGACATATTTCTTTTATTGCAACTGCATGCCGGGGAAGTATTATGGGACTGGGAATGGATTCATACAGGCTGGCTGTGGAGGCAATCAGGGTAATTGTATCAGGGCAGAAATGAGGAATGAGAAGAAAAGGCACAGGGCACAGGGCTAAGGGCGCAGGGCAAGAAAGAGAAGAGAGAGCCAGAAGAAGAGGTGAGAAAAAAGGCACAGGGCACAGGGCGAAGGGTGCAGGGGAAGAAAGAGAAGAGAGAGCTAGAAGAAGAGGTGAGAAAAAAGGCACAGGGCACAGGGCGAAGGGTGCAGGGCAAGAAAGAGAAGAGAGAGCTAGAAGAAGAGGTGAGAAGTGAGAGATGAGGGAAAGACAGACATAGACTATAAGAAAGGGAGAAGTGGCGAAAGAACTAGTACCCTGACCTGACTCGAAACCCAGAACCCGTAATAATTGAAGGCGAAGAGGCGAGGGAGCGACGGGGCGATTGAGCGAGAGAACTGGAAGACGGAAACAAAAATAAGCAATTATCAAATCGTAAAACTCAAACAAAACCCAAATCACAAATTCCAACAACTAAAAAAAGCATGGCCTGATTGTTAAATAATTCTTTTCTGAATTGAACGTTGAATGTTGATCTTGAACGTTGGATGTTGAAAATATATATAAACTCTAAACTCTAAACAGTCTTAAACTCCGAACCCGGAACTCTCCAATCTTACTTTTCCTGTGCCCTTGGCTCTGCGCCCTCCTCCCTATAACATTGGCAGTCTGTCGATAATAATTACCAGGGAGATCCCCAATCCTGCTCCCGATAAAATCAGATTCCACTCTCTTCTTATGACACCCAACAGGTCAACAAGTATCCATGTAAAGAAAATGATTATGGATACTATAATAAATTGTCCGATTTCTATACCAAGATTAAATGATAATAGCGGTACAATGATGCTATCCTCCTTACCCAACAGGCTTCTCAGGTAGCTTGAAAATCCCAGGCCATGGATTAAACCAAAAAATAAAGCCAGGGAATATCTAAAAAAATGTGCTTTTAGTGATATTTTGCCCGATTTTTGCAGGATGTTTGCAAGTGCTGTAATCAGAATGGTAACCGGGATGAGAAATTCAATCAGATTAACAGGAACATTTATGAACTTTAATGTTGCCAGCCCCAGGGTAATTGAATGACCAATAGTGAATGCTGTAATTAGAATAAGCAGTTTTCGCCATTGTCTAAGCTGATAAACAGCACAAAGAGTAAGGATAAATAATATATGATCATAGGCATTTATATCTGCGATATGATCTATACCTAATGAAAGATACATTTGAAATATAGACATAGGAAATGTTTTTTCAAAGGAAGAAAAAAAATTAAACAAATTTAATCCAATACTTGTGATTTATTTTCGTTTGGATATAATATTATTTATGACATTCATTTTCCATCCGGTGCATGTTTCGGTTACCAACATTGAATATATGGAATCTGAAGAAAGATTTGAGGTTTCTTTCAAGCTTTTCTATGATGATTTTGAAACCATTATCTCTAACAAATACAATGTGCAGTTATTTCTTGGTACCGAAGAAAGATTGGACAATGAAGAGATTTATTTTCTGAGGTATATAAGGGAGAGGTTTCAGCTGATTGCGGATGGGGAGGTACTGGAACCAAGTTTTAGGTTCAGGAAGATGAATGATGATTCAATCTGGTTATACTTTTATTTTGACAGAAAAACTCCGGTAAATAAAATTGAAGTAATAAATAGCTTAATGATGGATCTGTTTTTGGATCAGTCAAATTTGGTAATATTCAAAAGCAAAGGAACAGAGAAGGGTTATATTTTGAAAAGTAAAAAGGATAAAATTGATATTCATTTATCGAATGATTAGTTTTGTGATTATGCTTAACATACTGAAAGTATTTATCCATGAGATTTTGGCGAGTTAGCAGTATATTATTATGTTTTTTGGTATTAAGCCTGAGCTCTTTTGCTACACACAACCGGGCGGGTGAGATCACCTATAAACAAATTTCAGATTTAACATTTGAAATTACTATATGGACATATACCTATACCAAAAGTAATGCAGACAGAAATGAATTGCCTGTAAACTGGGGGGATGGTACCGGCTCAATTGCTCCACGTATCCAGGAATTAATTTTGCCCAATTTCTACAAAAGAAATAAATATATTGCCACCCATACTTATCCGGGACCAGGGGTATATAAAATTGTGGTTCAGGATCCAAACAGGAATTTTGGAGTTTTGAATATACCAAATTCGGTAAATGTGGTTTTTTCTATTCAAACTACTTTAATGATTAACCCTTTAATTGGACATAACGATACCCCATTGTTGTTGAATCCTCCTTATGATAAAGCAGCGCGGGGAAGGCTTTTTATACACAATCCTGCAGCTTTTGATGAAGATGGGGATAGCCTTTCCTATAGTCTCACAATATGTACAAGGGAAGATGGAATTCCAATTGAGAATTATACTTTCCCTCCTGCAAGTGATACCTTATATGTTGACCCCCTTTCCGGTGATCTTGTATGGGATACCCCTGTGGATACCGGTTTTTATAATATTGCAATGAATATTGAAGAGTGGAGAAAGGGAATAAAAATTGGAAATCTTGTTAGAGATATGCAGATAAATGTTTACAATACAGACAATAATCCGCCTGTTACTGAGCCCTTGATAGATTTTTGTGTTATTGCCGGAGATTCTATTGATTATATAATTACCAGTAATGATGTCGAAGGAGATTCTATTTTTCATTATGCAACCGGAGGGGTTTTTCTCATGCCGGAGAGTCCGGCAGAGTTCAATACAATTTCTTCTATTCCGGGTTCAGTTTCTTCAAGATTTACCTGGAAAACAAACTGTAGTCATGTAAGGCAGCAAGCATATAATGTTCTCATTAAAGCGGAAGATGATAATCCTGATCTTTCCCTGGTGGACATAAGTAGTTTTAATATTCGGGTACTGGGGCCTCCACCAGAAAATCTGATGCTTTACCCTACAAATAATTCGATTCAATTAAGCTGGTCCTCCGGGAATTGCACCAATGTTGAAGCTTATAGAATATATCGTAGAATCGGATACCTGGGTTTTGTTCCTGATTCATGTCAAAATGGAGTTCCTTCCTCCACCGGCTTTGTAAGCATCGGTGAAACTTCAAGTTCTATAGATACTACTTTTCTTGATAATGGGGGAGGAAGTGGATTATTGCAAGGTACAGATTATTGTTATATGATTGTTGGACTTTATAAGGATGGAAGTGAAAGTATTCCTTCAACAGAAGAATGTGGCGGTTTAATTCAGGGTGCTCCTGTTATCACAAATGTTAGTGTGCGGAATACAGACATTGCAGATGGATCGGTACTGGTAAGATGGATGAAACCAAGAGACCTGGATACAATTCCTGCAAATGGGCCATATGAGTACAGAATATACAGGGCGGAAGGCATTTGGAGTACTGATTTCACCCTGATACATAATTACCAGACACCGGATTTACTTGATACAACATATATTGATACACTGATCAATACTCAGGATTTTGCGTTTAGTTATAAGATTGAATTATACAATGATGAAGCAGGGAATAGGTTTCTGATTGCTCCTCCCAGTATAGCTTCTACTGTATTTCTGGTACTTCTGCCCGGAGATAATCAATTGGAAATTCGTTGTCGTAAAAATGTTCCATGGGTGAATACCCAGTATGTTATTTACCGTGAAAATGAGTTTAATGTTTTTGATTCTATTGGAGTTAGTTCAGATACTGTATTTGTTGATGATGGGCTGGTCAATGGCAAAATATACTGCTATAAGGTAAAGACAATAGGTTCGTATAACCGGCCTGATCTTCCTGACAAACTTGTGAATTATTCTCATGAAGCATGTGGTGTTCCATTTGATAATGAGCCACCATGTCCCCCGGTACTTACGGTTGCCTCAATATGCGATAGCCTTTATAATTATATCAGTTGGACAAATCCGAATAATTATTGTGCCGATGATGTTGAATCTTATAACTTGTATTTTAAATCAGAATTGGATGGAAGCCTGGAATTGATTGCAACTAATCCTTCAGCCACAGACACAACCCACAAGCATTACCTTACAAACTCCCTTGCCGGTTGTTATGCTGTTACCGCCGTGGACTCCAATTCCAACGAAAGCATTTATTCAAATATTTTATGTGTGGATAGCTGCTCTTATTATGAAATTCCAAATGTATTTACTCCAAACGGAGATGATATTAATGATAAGCTGGTTGCAAAGACCAGCCCTTTTATTGATAGAATAGACCTGAAAATATACAGCAGAGGGGGTACTTTGGTATTTAAAACAGAGGATCCGGAAATTAACTGGAATGGCTTACACATGAGAACTAATAACTTAGTATCACCAGGTGTTTATTATTATATGTGTGATGTTTATGAGCGAAGATTAACAGGGATTGAAGCCAGACATATATCAGGTTTTATTCATGTAATTACTGAAAAAGGAGCTAACATAATTATTGAGTGATCCTTATAATAATATGAAATTCCGAAAAAAAATAATTTTCATGATAGTCCTGGCATTTCTTGTTGGAAGAAATGGAATTGGTCAGGAATATGCCTATCTGAAGGCCATTGCCAGTGTTCAGGAAAAAAAGTATGAAGAGGCAATAAAACTCTTTAAGCAACTTATTACAAACAATAAGTTAGATTATAGCTTGTTTATGCGAAGAGGGGAGACCTATTATCTATTGGAAGATTATATCCATGCTGCTGATGACTTTCTTAGTGCAGAAGCTATTCATTCTGATTGTTCAGCATTCTGGCTTGCCAAATGTTATGCAAAGCTTGATAATCCTGAGGAGGCGACTAAATACCTTAAACAGCATTTGAAATCTGACCTTAAAAAGCCGGAAAAAGATATCCTTTTGGATAAAGCATTTGATAAAATGGAAAGCACAAAAGAGTGGAGGAAGCTATGGAAAGAGGATTGGTATTCTGAATTTGAACGCCAGAAGTCAGATATAGAATATCAAATCTCCAATTCGAATCTGGATGAAGCATTGGGGAAAATAAATACCCTGTTGCATCAAAAAGAGGATGATGCCGGTTTATTTTATCTAAGGGCTATGACCCATGAGAAGATGTTTAAATATAACCAGGCCCTTGTTGACTATTCTTTATCGATAGAATTAAGTGAAGGAAAGATTGATTACCGCTTAGGAAGGGTAAGCCTGTACAAGTTGATGCAGAGGCCCGCTGACGCTCTTAAAGACCTGAATGATATTCTTGTAGAACATCCGGAAATGTTTGGTCTTTACCTGGAAAGATCGGAGCTATATAAGCAATTAAAAAATTATGAACTGGCAATAGAAAATATTGACAAGTATCTTGTTTATTTTCCTGACAAGGATGATGTTTTATACATGGGAGGAATGATATTCTATGAGCAGGAAAATTATTTTTCTTCTTTAGAATATTATAACAAAGCCTTAGGCTTGACTCAAGCCAGGAAGGAATATTATGTTGCAAGAGGCCTTACTTATACTCATTTACAGACCTATTTTTACGCTGACAGCGATTTTGGAATGGCTTTGGACCTGGATCCTAAGGATCCTGAAATTTATCTGCATCGAGGTAAAGTAAGGATCAGAATTGGAAAGACAGAAGGAGCTTGTTATGATTTTAATAAGGCTTTTAAAATGGGAGAGAAAAAAGCTCTTTCTTTTCTTCAGGAATATTGTGATTATTAATAAGAGTCTAAGAGTCTAAGAGTCTAAGAGTCCAGGAGACAAAGTTATAACCACTGCCTGGGTATTAAAAACCATTTATAGTAAAACCTCCATCCACTGCAATAGTTTGTCCTGTGATATGTGCTGCAGCCGGCATACACAAAAATGCTACGGTTCCTGCAACATCCTCCGGTTTACCAATGACGTTCATAGGTGTTAGCCTTATAACTTCATCATGGTATTGTGAATCCTTTAACACCTGCTGTGCAAGGGGAGTATCAATATACCAGGGTGCAACTGCATTAACACGAATGCCATGTTTGGCCCATTCTACGGCAAGATTTTTAGTAAGTTGGATTAAGGCAGCTTTGGTCATTCCGTAAATTGCACCCGTTCTAAGCTGTGTTAAACCCGCAACAGAGGATATATTAACAATGTTAGTCTGCTGTGAATTAATTAACAGTGGATAACATCTTATTGATAAATCGAAAGCAGACTCAAGATTTGTAGATAAAATATGCCTGTAATCAATGCATTTTTGTCTTTCAGAATCCAGCGTTGCATGAGTAAATCAAATTTATTTATAATTATGAGTGTCTAGCCCAACTCTTGGTCTTCCTGTAATACAGGCCTGTAAATAAATACCTTCCCCCGAATTATAGTGTTCATATCCAGGGTGCTGATTCCAACTTTTCGACCTGAAAAAGAATTATTTTGGTGTGCAATATCAAAGATGTTCCTGGCTTTAACCTTATAAATTATAGCTGTATGCTGATCCATTTGCTCCATGTAAATCATTTGATTAATGGTATACTTGATTTTTACATTCTTAAATTGAATTATATCTCCGGGAAAAATTTTATCCTTGTCAGGGTTTAATCGTTTACCATATTCGAACTGGCCATCCCATTTAGCATTATTCCTATTCAGTGCCTGGTATGCGAGATCCCAACATTCTCCCCTGTCAACCTGTTTTCCAATAACAGTTTGCACATAATCTACAATTCTTTGATTGAGTTCAGGAATGTCTTCACCTCTGAAGGAAGAAAAAACAAGTACAATTAAAAACAGAGTATATTTCCTTTTCATGTTTTCTGTTTCCCGCGATTTGCATGCCTGGATATCATGTTGAACAAGTCTGGAGCATCAAATGGTTTGATCAGAAAATCGTCAAGGCCTGCATTCTCAATTTTTTCTTTTACATCAATAAGAATGGATGCTGTCAGGGCAATAACGGGTAGGTCCTTATATTTTTTCTGATGCATAGTCTTAATTTTCAGGGTAGCTTCATAACCGTCCATTTCAGGCATTTGCAGATCCATGATAACAAGATTATAAAAGTTATTTTCAACCATTTCAAGTGATATTCTGCCATTTTCGGCTTCATCTACATGAACGCCCCAATTTTCCAGGAACTTTCTGGCTACCAACCGGTTGATTTGATTGTCCTCTACAATCAGGATCTTAAGTCCGACCAGGGAATCTTTGTCATGATCAAAAGTTTTTTCAACCCTGACTTTTTTCAATTTTGATTTCTTATAAGGAATGGTGAAAGAAAAGGTAGATCCCTTATTTGGGGTACTGGTAACATGAATTTCTCCTTTTTGAATCTCAACTAGTTTCTTGCTTATTGCAAGTCCCAGTCCTGAGCCCCCGAAACGCCTTGTTATATCAGACTTCTCCTGGGTAAAACTCTCAAAAATAAGATCCAGATTGTCATTAGAGATCCCTATACCGGTATCTTTTACCGAAAACTTAATCAGGAATTCCTGTTTGCTTTCTTTTTTCAGTTCAAGACTTACCTTAATTTCTCCCTGATCAGTAAATTTAATTGCATTTCCTATCAGGTTAGTGAGGATTTGACTCAGTCGAACCTTGTCACCTATTACTATTTCAGGGATTCCCTTTGCATGGTCAATTTTCAGTACATTGTTTTTTTCCCTGGCCTTAACCATTAAAATTTTGATAGTTTCTTTAGTGACTAATAAAGGATTAAGATCCAACTCCTCAAGAATCACCTTTTCAGATTCCAATTTGCTTATGTCAAGGATGTCATTTATCAGGGCGAGCAGACTTTCCCCGGAGAATTTCAGGGCACTAAGATATTCTAATTGATCTGGTCTGGGTTTAATCTCAAGCAATAGCTGAGACATCCCTATGACGGCATTCAATGGTGTTCTTATTTCATGGCTCATGGTGGAGAGGAATTGTTGCTTGGCAATTGCTGCCTCTTCAGCCTTTTGCTTGGCAATTTTCAGGTTTTCCTCTGCCTGTATTTTTGTTATGGCCAGGCTTATTTGATTGGATACAAATACAAGAATATCCAAATCATCTTCACAAAAGGAGTTTTCATTTTCATAACTTTGAAGACTAATTACTCCAAAAACTTCTCCCTTTGTTTGAAGGGGAACTCCCAACCAAACCTTTGATGGAGACCCGATAAGGTCAATTTCTCCCTCATCTTCCAATCTTTTAAGGTCCACAAGTTTCAGCAAGACAGGTTTTTGTGACTTAATTACATATCCACAAATGGTTTTTTTTGCAGATACTTTCTCAAATCTGTCTTTTTCATCTACAAAGTAAGGAAAGGAAAGGCTGTTATCCTGTTGATCGTAAAAAGCAATGAATAAATTAGTGGTATCCAGGACAGTATTCAATTCATGTTTGACAATATCGAGCAATGCCTCAAGATTTTTTGAAGTCAAAACTGAGGTGGAAATATTGTTGATGAGTTGCTGAATCTTTTCAGCTTTTTTCCTTTCTGTTATGTCCCTGTAAATCCCATAGATTCCAATCACTTTATTATTCAATTTCACAGGAGTTCCCATAATGGAAACATCAATTGCTTGTCCGTTTTTATGGTATCTTATTGCTTCCATAAAAACCTGATTTCCCATATTTATTCTTTTTGAGATCGCATTTGCCTCTTTATACTGATTTCCCTTCGGGAGTAGTTTGTCAATTTCCTGTCCGATGACTTCTTCCTCTGAATAACCAAAAAGCTTGGTGAATTCGGTATTAATACGAACAATCTTATGATTGATTATTTGTACAATTGCTTCGGGTGCTCCTTCAAACAATTGTTCCAAATAAGCTTTTTCCTCCTCAAGGTACTGATCCTGCTTTTTACGTTCAGTAATATCAATCATAACTCCCCTGATGCCTGCAGGTTCTCCATTTATGTGAAATACAGTAAAATAGGCAAGAACCGAAAATTTTGAATTATCTTTTCTGCGAACTGTATATTCCTCAGGAGGAATATCTAATCCCTTATTTTTTTTTCTTAACTGCACAAGAGCTCTACGTAGATCTTCGGGAATGATCAGCTTGTCAAGAGTAAGCCCTCCATCCAGGTCTTTTTGTGTAAGTTGAAATTGTTTAAAGGCATGAATATTTGCCAGGGTAATATTCCCGTCCAGATTAGCTTCAAATACAATTTCAGGCAAGGTTTCGATAAATTCTTTAAATCTGTCTTTGTCTTTCTCTAATTCCGCTTCCTTCTTTTTTATCTCAGTTAGATCATTATAAACAGTCAGAAGTTGTCCGTCGGGAAGTTTATAAATATAATTCTCCCTCCAGCCTTTGATTCTATTATCTCCATAGAGCCTGACCGGGAAGAGTTCAGATTTTCCGGTTTTCCATACTCTTTGAAATACCTCCAACAATCCAAATTTTTCAACACCTGGAAAAACCTTTTTTACATTTTTCCCTATCAGGTCCTTTTTCTTAATTTGTTCAAGTTTTTCGGCTGAACTATTGAATTCAGTGAACAGGAAGTCTTTGCCATTGTTTACTACCTTGTAAACTGCAACACAATCATTTATGTGATTGAATATATACTGATAGTTTAGGATCTCTTTTTGAGATTTTTTTTCCATACGATAAAAATAAGAAAATATTACTTCTTCTCGCTCAATTAGTCCTTATATGAAAAAATTCTAAATCAAGAAACGGATTTCCTGTTTTCGGGCTTATATTTTTATTAAAGAAATATATCCTTTGCCTGGTCCATCTATATGTCCAATTAATGAAGCATCCTTAACTCCTGATTTTTTCAATTCCGTGATAAGTTTATCAGAATATTTTTCCGGAATACTGAATAATAAACCGCCTGAAGTCTGGGCATCTGCAAGCAGGATCTTTTCATTTGTTGAAATATTGCTGTCAGCTGCAAGAAAATCTGAGACATATTTCAGATTATTTTTTGTTCCTCCCGGGATAATGCCACTGGCTGCATATTCCAGGGCAGTGTCCAGCAAGGGAATTTTGTTGGTTTGCAGTGTGGCATTTACTTTACTGGCTTTCAGCATTTCTCTTAGATGTCCCAGAAGACCATATCCCGAGATATCTGTACAGGCAGAAACAGGATGTTTTTCTGCAACTTCTGAAGCGGTTTTATTAAGACTTGCCATCATTTCAGTAATCCGGGAAATAGTTTCCTCCGGAACAATCCCTTTTTTTATTGCCGTAGTAATTATTCCAGTGCCAAGTGCTTTGGTGAGTATTAAGGCATCTCCCACTTTTGCACCGGAATTTTTGAGAATTTTATCGGGATGGACTATCCCAGTTACTACCAATCCAAACTTTGGTTCTGTATCATCTATGGTATGCCCGCCAAGTATCCCAATTCCGGCCTCCTGCACTTTGTCACTTGCCCCTTTTAATATTTCATCAAGTACGGTCATGGCTAATCGCGTACTGGGGAATCCCACTATATTTAGGGCATATAATGGTTTAGCTCCCATTGCATAAATGTCGCTAAGTGAATTAGCAGCTGCAATTGCTCCAAATGAATACGGATCGTCAACTATGGGTGTGAAAAAATCTACAGTTTCAACAATCGCAATGTCCTTGTTAAGTCTATAAACGGCTGCATCATCACTTGATCTCGTATCCACTAAAACATTGGAATTTTTAAATTCGGGAATTTTCTCAAGTACTTTTTCAAGGGCTTGAGGATTGATTTTGCATGCGCAACCCAGGCCCTTGGTGAAATGGGTTAATTTCACTTCAATTGGTTCAGTACCTGGACCAGACGAAGAACCGGATGTTTTTTTTAAGTTTTTAATTGTACGTATGATCTGTTCTGCCGCACTGGATATTTCATTTGCGGTGTTGGAGAAACCTGTTGAAAAACGGACAGCCCCCATAGCTATTTCATCTGGTATCTTCATTGCAGTGAGGACATGTGAAACTTCTACCTGATCGGCATGACAGGCCGCTCCTGCAGAAGCAGCAACATTTTGCAGTTCTGATAATATTGTATTGGCATCCAATCCTGCAAATCCAATACTTAGAGTGTTTGGTAAGCGTTTTTTGGGATGGCCGAGTAAATGTATATCATCCAGTTTCTCAGTTAATTCCAGATTAAGCTGATCCCTCAGACTCTCAAGGTGTTTGCTTCTTTTATTCCCTTCAGTTCTTGCAAGTTCGCAGGCTTTTCCCAGGCCAATTATCTCAAGCAGGTTTTCAGTGCCTGCTCTCATATTCCTTTCATGATCGGCACCATGTATCAACTTTTCAATTTTTGTAGATCTTCGGATATAAAGTGCTCCAATTCCTTTTGGAGCATAAAGCTTATGTCCTGCAATCGTCAGAAGATCAACACCCATTTTCTCAACATCAATTGGTATTTTCCCGGCAGATTGCGCAGCATCTGTATGGAACAAGATGCTATTCTCCCTTGCAATTTTTGAAATTTCCTGAATGGGTTGAATGGTTCCAACCTCATTATTTGCATGCATAATACTGATCAATATAGTTGCAGGTGAAATGGCAGATCTGATATCGTCGAGATTAACCATTCCATACTTATCAACTCCAATATAGCTGACATTAAATCCGTTTTTTTCAAGATGTTTACATACTTCTATTATTGAAGGATGTTCGATTTCAGAGGTAATAATATGTTTCCCTTTATCCATATTGGCATAAGCAATGCCTTTAAGAGCTGTATTGTTGGATTCTGTGCCTCCACTTGTAAAGATTACTTCGTCCATTGAGCAATTCAGAAAAAGGGCAATTTGCTTACGCGAATTTTCAAGCATTAGCTTTGTTTGCGTGCCGTACCAGTGATTACTTGATGGATTCCCGAAATATTTTTTAAGAAAGGGCTTCATACTTTTTGCAACTTCCGGGTGTATGGGCGTTGTAGCATTAAAATCCAGATAGATCCTTTTCATCTCTTATTTTTTATTTTTTAATGGTAAGATGTAGCTCACCCCGAATTTCTTTAGGGGTTAGGTTCATAGGTTTATATTTTATTTCTGTGAATTGAAATGTATACAAAAGGCCTGCAATCCACATTCATCACATTTAGGTTTTCTTGCAATACAAATATACCTCCCATGCAAAATTAACCAGTGATGTGCTTTTGAAATCAGATGTTCGGGAATATATTGTACTAATTGCTTTTCGGCTGCTAGAGGAGTTTTTGCGTTTTGTGTCAATCCCAGCCGTTTTGAAACTCTGAATACATGAGTATCTACTGCCATAGCAGGTTTATCAAATGCAACTGAGGCAATGACATTTGCAGTTTTTCGGCCAACCCCTGGCAATTTCTGAAGCTCATAAATATCTGAAGGTACTTTACCATTAAATGTACTTATCAGCATTTTTGCCATTGCCCTGATATGTTTTGCCTTGTTATTGGGGTAAGAACAAGTCTTGATGAATTCAAAGACTTCCTCCTGGGTGCTATTGGCCATGGATTGTGCATCCGGAAATTGTGAAAATAATGCAGGTGTAATTTGATTCACTCTTTTATCTGTACACTGGGCCGATAAAATTACAGCAACAATCAGCTTGAATGCACCGGTATATTTCAACTCAGTTTCTGCTACCGGCACATTTTTCTCGAAATAATCTATTATACTTTTATATCTTTCTTTTTGATTCATCAAAAAAGAAATTCAATTATTCTATGAATACAAAAGTCAGAAAAATTATGCTTGAATTAATAAAAGTTTGATTTTTTTATTGCCTTAGTTGAATATTATAATAAAATACTTAGGTTTGTATTCTAATTTGAATTTCAATGACTACTATTAATTTCTATAACAGTTATTTTTATTTTGGCTCATCAGCCTGATAGGGATTCCGTTTGTTTAGAAATAGATGTTGGTCCCATTTGATGATGGGACTTTTTTTTTATCTGTAAGTATGGAAAAACAAGGACAAAAAGTTTTGAGAATAGCCATCCAGGGTGGTTATGGGGCATTTCATGAAATAGCTGCCAGGCAATATTTTGAGACTGATCAAATAGAAATAGTTCCGGGGAGAACTTTTAAAGATGTTTTTAAAACATTGAAAGAAAGAAAGTCAGATTTTGGTATTATGGCTATTGAGAATTCAGTGGCCGGGAGTATACTGCCAAATTACACCTTAATCATGGAGTCTGGAAAAAAGATTATAGGGGAAATATTTTTAAGAATTAAGCAGAATCTTGTTGCACTGCCGGGGCAGGATTTAAGAGAGATAAGGGAGGTATATTCCCATCCAATGGCCATTTTGCAGTGTCAGGTTTTTTTTGAGAAACACCCCGGAATCAGATTGATAGAAAGTGCAGATACAGCATTGAGTGCAAAAGAAATAAGAGAAAAGGTGTTGATTGGTATTGGAGCTATAGCAAGTGATCTTGCAGCTGAAAAATACAATCTTGAGATTATTGCTGCAGGTATTGAAACCAACAAAGTGAACTACACCCGATTCCTGATTCTTTCAGATAATGGAAATATAGAAGAAGATTCCGGGAACAATAAAGTTTCTTTGTTTTTCTCGCTCTCACACAAAATCGGTAGCCTTTCCAAAATATTATCTATTCTTTCATATTATGAAATGAACCTTACAAAGATCCAATCTATGCCCATAATAGGAAAAGAATGGGACTATCACTTTTACGTTGATATGTTATTTGAGGAAGGTGGTTTATACCGGCAAGCATTGGATGCAATTCGCCCCTTTACAGGTCAATTGGGAATTCTTGGAGAATACAAAAAAGGGAGGAAAATATTATGATGGTAAAAGCCGCCCGGAGAACTGATCAGCTCAATGAATATTATTTTTCAAAAAAACTGAAAGAAATTGAGGGAATGAATTCAGAAGGGATGGAAATAATTAATCTGGGAATTGGAAACCCGGATCTTCCTCCCTCGGTTAAGGTTATTGAGAAAGCAAAGGAACATATTTCTAATAAAACCGGACATGGCTATCAGAGTTACCGGGGGACTGAAGCATTCAGGAAAGCTATATCCGGGTGGTATAAAAAATATTACGGGGTTATTTTAGATTCTGAACATGAAGTATTACCACTAATGGGTTCTAAGGAAGGAATATTTTATATTTCTATGGCTTTTATAAATCCTGGAGAAATTGCCCTTGTTCCCGATCCGGGTTATCCTTCTTATGCTGCGGTTACACGCATGATTGGGGGAGAAGTCATTAGCTATGAATTGAAAGAAGAGAATTCATGGTTCCCTGATTTGAGTTCTCTTGAAAAAAATGATTTAACAAATGTAAAAATTATGTGGGTGAGTTACCCTCATATGCCTACCGGGGCTATCCCTACGAAAAAATTATTCCGGAACCTGATTGAGTTTGGCTTAAGAAATAAAATTTTAATTTGTCTTGATAATCCATATAGTTTTATTTTAAATAAGAATCCTTTAAGTATTTTTTCTATTCCCGAATCAAAACAACAGGCTCTGGAACTGAATTCTTTGAGTAAGTCTCATAATATGGCGGGCTGGCGCTTAGGTATGCTCAGCGGGAGAAGTGATTATATTGAAAAAGTAGTTAAAATTACAAGTAATATTCAGTCAGGAATGTTCCTGGCACTACAAGAAGCTGCAATCGAGGCCCTGAACTTACCAGCATCATGGTATTATAATTTGAATTCAGTGTATGAATTACGCAGGGAATATGCCTGGGATATTCTGGATCAATTGGAATGTAGTTATGAAAAAAATCAAGCAGGTTTGTTTGTTTGGGCGAAAATACCGGAAAAGGAAATGGATTCATATACCTATTCTGATAGAATTCTCGAAAAAGCAAAGGTTTTTATCACACCTGGTGCAATTTTCGGAGAGCAGGGAAAGAATTATCTTCGTATTTCAATTTGCAATGACATAACTGTATTGGAAAAAGCTAAGAATAGAATTATCAATGATCTATAATATGTTTTTCATGGAAACTAAATTAATAATTGAGCCGGTAGTAATTAATGGGAAAAAACTGGAAACTCCTATTCTGGTATCGGGTCCTTGCAGTGCGGAAAGCGAGGAACAAGTACTGAAAACCGGACACAAGATTGCAGAAATGGGAATACCCATTTTCAGGGCTGGAATATGGAAACCCAGGACCAGACCCGGAAATTTTGAAGGTTTAGGAGCCGTAGCACTTCCATGGTTGGAAAAACTGAAAAAGGAAACAGGCTTAATAATTGCATCGGAAGTTGCTAATATATATCATATTAAGGAGGCCCTGGATCATGGAATAGATATCTTGTGGATTGGAGCAAGGACAACAGCCAATCCTTTCGCAGTTCAGGAGTTGGCAGACTACCTGAGTGGGAAAGATATCCCAATCTTTGTTAAGAACCCTATTAATCCTGACATTGACTTATGGATTGGAGCTTTGGAAAGATTAAATAAAGCCGGATTGCGAAAACTGGTCGCCATTCACAGAGGTTTTTCTTTTTATGGACCCTCAAATTACCGGAACAAACCTCAATGGGGTATTCCTATTGAACTGAAAAGAAGATTTCCGGAACTTCCGGTGATCAATGATCCAAGTCATATATGTGGGCGAAGAGATATCCTTCAGGCTGTCTGCCAGAAAGCATTAGACCTGAATTTTGATGGTTTGTTTATTGAATCTCATATTGATCCTGAAAGTGCACTTAGTGATAAAGAACAGCAGGTGACACCTGAGGAATTAAAGAATATCCTGGATTCACTGGTTTGGAGGAAACCACAGGTGAATGGATTGGAAATACTTAAAGATCTGGAAGATTACAGGACCGAAATTGACAGACTGGATGATAAAATCATTTATACAATTGAGGCCAGGATGAAAATAGTTGAGAAGATTGGTGAATATAAGCTAAAAAATGGGATCACAATTCTTCAATCTGACAGGTGGGCCGACATTTTGAAAGACAGAACCGAATTGGGAAAAAAGCTTGGCCTGAGTGAAGAATTTGTCACAATTATTTTAAAGGCTATTCACCAGGAGTCAATTAATAAGCAAACAAAAATAATGAACAGGGAATGACTAATTTATTATTTGGAAAAAAAGAACTTGGTGAAGCTTTGTGCCTTGGAGCCTTGGTGGCAAAAAAAAGATAGCCACGAAGTCACTAAGACACCAAGGAACACCAGGAAGAAAAAATAAATATAGCAAATGAAAAAGTTCGAGCCCATACCGGAAGAGCTTAACATAATTGGCAAGAAAATAGTAGATGCTGCATACACAGTCCATAAAAACCTGGGCCCTGGATTACTTGAGAGAGTATATGAAGTTTGCTTTTGTCATGAGATTCAAAAAAGAGGATTAGGCTGCCAAAGACAGTTGACCATCCCAATAGTATATGATGGGATTGAATTTGAGGAAGGATTGCGACTGGATGTGTTAGTTGAAGGGAAAGTGGTTTGTGAATTAAAAGCATTGGAAATTGTTAATCCCGTATGGGAGGCACAAATTCTTAGTCACCTTAAACTTACAGATAATCGACTGGGGTATTTATTGAATTTCAATGTAACATTAATGAAAGAAGGTATAAAAAGATTTGTAATCTAATCTTAGTGAATCTTTGTGCCTTGGAGCCTTGGTGGCAAAAAAAAGATAGCCACCAAGACACTAAGACACCAAGGAACAACAGGAAGAAATAAAATTAATAACTTAGTAGAAACTCTTTTTGATGAATACATTGCCCGGCATAAAAGAAGTAATGATTAAAGGGCTCAGTCGTGATTCACGGATCATTATCGGGGGGTCTTTAGATGGTATTGCTAAATATATTCCTAATTCCAATGTAATCATCATCACCGATGAAAGGGTTTATGAGCTTTATTCTTCCAGATTTCCTGCCTTTCCTGTCATTCGTATCAAAAGTGGGGAAGAATACAAGAACCTGGGAACCATTGAGTTTATATACAAACAGTTGTTAGTATTAAAAGCCGATCGTTTTACTTATGTTTTGGGAATTGGAGGCGGTGTAGTGTGTGATATATGCGGATTTGCTGCTTCTACCTTTTTAAGAGGTTTAAGGTATGGCTTTGTTGCTACCACACTTTTGGCCCAGGTGGATGCAAGTATTGGCGGAAAGAACGGGGTGAACTTTAATGGATTAAAGAATATTATAGGAGTTTTCAACCAGCCGGAATTTGTTTTGTGTGATCATAGCTTGCTAAAAACCCTGGATGAACATGAGTTTTTTTCAGGCCTGGGAGAAGTGTTAAAATATGCTTTCATAAGAGATCCTGAAATCCTTGACTACTTTAAATTAGAGAGATTTATTGATAAACCGGACTTAAAACTAATTCATGAACTTGTAGTGAGATCGGTAAACATTAAAAAGTCTATTGTAGAGAAGGATGAACTGGAAACAGGGGAGCGCAGGTTGTTGAATTTTGGCCATACCTTTGGCCATGCCATAGAAAGTGCCCACGGATTGTCTCATGGAATTGCAGTTAGCTACGGAATGATGGCCGCTATTTACATTTCTGAGAGGGAAGGATACCTGGCTTTGGGGGAATCAAATAATGCCAGGGATATTATTTTAAAATCCGGAATATTAAAGGGAGTGAAAATAAACCTTGAAAAACTTCAAACCCAGTTTAAGGCTGATAAGAAACGTTCCGGAAATTACCTGTATTTTATTCTTTTACGCTCAATTGGTAATGCTTTTGCTGAAAAAGTAGAAATTGGAAAAGTCGGAAATTGGCTTGTTGACTGGCTGAATTGGGAGAAAACTTTTACAAAAGAGATAGATTGATGTGGAATTTATTCATATATATATTTGCTCTTTTACACTGGTAAGATATGAAAAGGATTTCGGAGATTCATAGGGTGTCTTCTTCAGAAGTACAGGGAAAGGTGGTTGCCCCTGCTTCTAAGAGTGTTATGATCAGGGCAGTTGTTGCAGCTACTTTGGCCAGGGGAACTAGTGTTTTATTGAATCCCAGCTTTTGTGAAGATGCCAAATCTGCTATGAAGATGGCTGAATCCCTTGGAGCTAAAATTGAGCAAAATAGAGATCATATAATAATTGAGGGGGGCAATACACCACTAAATGGGAGTCTTAACTGTGGCGAGTCAGGTTTGTCTTTAAGGATGTTTTCAGCAATTGCCTCTCTGTATGATAAAGAAATGGAGCTAATCGGTTCGGGATCATTGAAAGATCGGCCTTTAGGGGATCTGGCAGAACCATTGAGAGAAATGGGGGTGAAAGTAACTACCAATAATGGCTACTTGCCGGTTAAGGTTAAGGGGCCTTTGAGAGGAGGCAAGGTGAAGATAAACGGATCATTGAGTTCCCAGTTTTTGACCGGTATGTTGATGAGCTTAGCATTGACAGAAGCTGATTCTATCCTGGTAGTTGACCGGTTAAAGAGCAAGCCATATATTGATCTTACTCTCAGGGTTATGAAGGATTTTGGCATAATTGCAGAGCATAATAATTATAGGGAGTTTCATATTCCGGGAGGGCAGACCTATAAATCACGTGAATATTTTGTTGAAGGAGATTGGAGTGGTGCCGCTTTTTTATTGACTGCAGGGGCAATTGCCGGACAGGTTAAAGTATCAGGTCTGGACCTTGAATCTTTGCAGGCAGATAAAAAGATATTGGAAGCTCTTGAAAAGTCGGGTGCCATTATTGAACAGAACAGTGAAAGTGTCAAAGTTAGCAGAAACAAGCTCAATGCATTTCAATTTGATGTGTCGGAATGTCCCGATCTTGCTCCACCATTGGTAAGTCTTGCGTCACATTGCAAAGGAACAACTGTTCTGAATGGGATTGAACGATTGATATCAAAGGAAAGCAACCGGGCAGAAACCTTGAAGAAGGAATTTGAAAAACTGGGGGTAAAAATTATGATCGAAGGGAAGCAGATGAAAGTATTGGGAGCTTCGCTTAGTGGGGGAAGAGTATTTTCACATAATGATCATAGAATTGCAATGGCCCTTGCAATTACAGCTTTGAGGGCCACTGATCCTGTACGCATTTATGGTTCGGAATGTGTTTCAA
>SDBS01001966.1_pt1 | contig 20699 bp, 31 predicted proteins | sample 2277091 | NCBI WGS metagenome assembly SDBS01 (sample SAMN10404972, study PRJNA504765) | marine sediment metagenome | isolation source: marine sediment core GS10_PC15, 163 cmbsf | place: Arctic Ocean: Southern Knipovich Ridge | collected 2010 | reverse complement strand
ATCCAGGATGATTCCATGGCCTAGATAAACCACCAGGGGTGATACGATGGCCATAAATTTACTTTCCTTTATTCATGCACTTCTAGGCTTGGTTGCTCGATCGGTGAACGCTATCCCTTTGGTTAACATAATGTTTATTATCGGAACCTACCCTACCCTCCGGCGTGCGGATACGATGAAGAGTGAAGGTGGGTGTGACATAGGGAAGTTGCAAGTGAAGATGAGAGTGAAGAAGAAGATAGATCATTGGAAGCGTGGGGGATGGGTGTACCCTGTCCTCCGATATTTAACGAGGGGGGGTGGTGATGGGTGAAACGCGGTGATGCGAAGGAAAAAAAACTGGAAGATGGGGGCCTGGGACCCCCCGGTCGTCAAAGAACACCCTCGTTTGGAAAATGGTAGTATGGAAGTGACTTTAGATATAGGGGATATACCCCAAAAAACCAAAAAGGAGGCTTATTATGGACAGATTTAAGCGAGAGGTTAAGCGGGTTCGCAGGTACCACGACTGGGGTTATGAGGTGAGGGATGAGGTCTGGTCGGGAACCGGTGTCGGTCCTCCCACGCTAATGAAGCGCCAGGCCTACAACCTGCAGGGCGAGTGGATAGGCGAGTCCCATTTCGCCTACCGCCTATTCCACAAACGGGGCATCTATCCCGAGAAATCTGATCCTGAACACTGCGTATGTTCCATAGGCTTTAGCGAGAAGCTACAGAAGTGGTTCGGCTGGAGCCATCGTGCCATTTGTGGATTCAGCATTGGGGACAGGATTTTTGAGGAGAAGTACGGGGACGAAAGTACTCCTTTCATCGAACATGGTATGGTATCCATCACCACTATGGAGCAGGCTAGGCTCGCGGCGGAGAATTTCGCGGCTAGTGTCAGCTAGATTTTGATGCCATATCCCAAAAACACGCGATTTTCCGACAGTGACCTCTGGAGATGCCTATGGATACAGATTCCATTTTATGGTTCCTTGGTAATATGAGCATCAAACTGAGATCAAAGGAGATGAGAATGAAAGAGATAATAACCATTCTTATTATTATCTTGGCGATAGCAGGAATGATAAGTTGGATAACATTATGGGTTAAGGGTAAATGGCCTTAAAGCAATTAACATGAAAGCCCCCAGCCCCATGCCACAGCTCACAGCGTTACTAAGGAAGTTCCTTAGCGAGAAGGATTTACCTAGAGACAGGGTACGCCTTCACATGCTCGCCCTGCGAATAGCCGGAAGCCTCCAGGTTAAGGCCAAAGAATTGGTGACCTGCCAGCATCCAGAGTGTGCGGCCTACAAGCGCATACTGCTCGAGCAGGCTGAGAATATTCTGCGAATGGCTGACTTGACACCTCCGCCAGATGGACTATAATAAGGTATACCATAAATAATACAAGGGGGAAAAATGAAATACTTAGAATATACTGAAAAATGCCCAGAGTGTAAAGAGGATATTCCAGTGGTAGTTCAAGGACATAAAAAGAATCCAGTTATTTTCTGCGATCGCTGCGAAATTTGGTTTACTTTGAGAGGTAGAATTATCAAAGGGTCTAAAAAGGCGATTCTTACTCAGGTTAAAGCCCTATATGAAGAAAGGACAACCCCATGACCCCCAGCTTCCGCGCCAACATCACCACGCGCTACGGCGCCGCCGAGAAGGACACCTATGATGAGGTGCTGGCGCTGATGAAAAAGATGGGCGTGTCCCGGTCCAGGGCGCAGCTAATACTAATCAGGCGGGGTTTGAAGGAGAAAAAGAATGAACCAAACCGAAGCACTGGAAGTTAAGGATTTAGCAAGGTCAGTGGTTGAGGCTCTTGGGATTATTACGGAGAGGGAGTGTGGTGAGTGCAAAGGATGTGGGAGGGTAAAAAATATTTTCTTGCCTGGTGAAATAGGCTGTATTACCTGCAAAGGCACTGGCAAAGTCAAGTATGTATGGCAGCCGAAGCCAGGGGAGTGGTGTATATGGGGAGAAGAAACTCTGCTTATTATAGACATTGACAATTGTGGATTGGGAGATTACGTATTAAAAACACCTACTATGAATGTGCATATTAACCAAGTCGTCCCCATCCTCCCTTGGGAAACTATCGAGAGGGTGTTGATAGAAGTAGGTTATTCACTAGATTTGCATGCCCGTTTTAGCTGTCAAATACATCCTCCAGGAGTTGTAAATTCATGGTCTAAGGGTGGAGTTTGGGCAAATACCCGTCAAGAGGCGGTGATGTTAGCGGTGATAGAGTTGGGGAAGGGAGAGATGAAATGACTTACATGCAAGTAAAAGAATGTATAAACGAATTAGGTAGAGAAGGATTAGAAGAATTATTAAAGGATTATGGAGAAAAGATAATAGGAACCGCTTTTAGGTGTGGTATATCACCAAGAGAATTGCAGGCAGTTTGCAGGTGGATAAAGGAATGATGGAAGCACTGATAAAACTAGGGGAGGAGGTAGGGAATGAACGAGACCACCAGGATCATGGCCAAGGCCAACGAGACTGTGACCCGCAGTAATTAGGAACAGCTGATATGAAAAGAACAACGAAGGACTCCTGGGAAAATTGGATGGGAGAGTTAAAGTTCCCGGTTCCAAAAACTGAGTTACTTGATCGTGGACTGGCTCCTCTGATTAAGCTAATGAATATTCCTGGTAAAATGTACACATCAGGCTCATGTTTGCATGATAGGTTTCTTATACTTTATATAGAGGATGAAGAGTGGTTTCTAAAAGAAGTCGTATCAAGAATTGTTGTCTTTAATGAAAATCATCGCTATCATTTTAATGTAAATAAAATCTATGATTTCCATAACAGTAAAGATAAGTGCAGACGAAAGGATAAGTATGGAAATCAATACTACTGGATAATTAAGAGCTGGATTGGGGATAAAAGGTGTATTAAGGAGTTAATAAATATCTTCAAACAAGTGGAAGAATTAGCATGACTCTAGATATCCTAAAAAGTTTTAGACGAACGCACCAAGGTCAGACGCTTGTCCTTTGTCTCGGCTGCTTCGACCTACTGCACCCAGGCCACCTGCGCCATCTCCAGGTCGCTAGATCTATGGGCAATGTACTCGTGGTGGCAGTGACATCTGATAGGTATATCAACAAGGGACCCGGTAGGCCATGGTTCAACCAGTATCTTAGAATGGAGCTGGTGGGCGCATTGTGGTGCGTGACCTATGCTTTCGTCAACGATTACCCTACCGGTGTGGAAGCGATAAGGGCGCTGAGGCCGGATATCTTCGTCAAGGGGCAGGAACTGGAGAAGGATGAGGATCCCACGGGCAGGTTTCAGAGGGAGGTGGCGGCCGCAAAGGAAGTGGGCTGCGAGGTGCGCTTCACGCATGAGATAACATTTTCCTCCACGAAACTGCTAAAGGAAATGAATGACTAACGATAAGATTATCGAACTATTGAGGAGCTTGAAGAATCTTAAAGTATTGGTTATAGGTGACGCCATCGTGGACGAGTACAGCTACTGTGAGCCACTGGGGAAATCCTCGGCGGGTCCGCTTGTCGTTCACAAGTACCTCTCCACGGAGCGATTCGCCGGTGGCGCCCTGATGGTGGCTAACAATGTCGCGGAGCTTTGCGGAAAGGTCGAACTGGTAACGATGCTGGGCGACAATCCCTCTATGGAAGGACTAATCCGGAGCAAACTAGGATCCAGGATACATTCTTATTTTTTTTGCAGTCATGCCAGAAAGGGTCCCACGACCATCAAGACTAGATTCGTGGATTCCTACTTGAACCAGGTACTCTTCCAGGTGAACCGCCTCGAGGAGGAGCCGATGCCCGTAGGACTTGAGAAGAGGATCCTGAGATATTTAGAGAAGCAGATCCCGGAGGCCGATCTGGTCATGGTCTGTGACTTCGGCCATGGCCTTATTACGGAGAAGATCATACGTTTATTGGAGACATCGAGCTCCTTAGCCGTCAACGTCCAGACCAACAGCGCCAACGTGGGGTATAACATCATAGTCAAGTATCAGCGGGCCGACTTTGCTTGTCTCAATGAGACGGAGGCTAGGCTGGCCTGTCAAGATAGGCGTGGGAAGATGGAAGATATTCTGAAAAGGTTAACGGGAAGGCTTGGGACGAAACAGCTGATTGTAACTAGGGGTGACAGGGGGTGCGTCAGTTTTGATTCGGATACGGGATTCCATGAGTCACCCGCGTTATGCGAGAGTGTGGTTGATAGGCTGGGGGCGGGGGACGCCTTCTTCGCTTTCGCGGCGCCATGTTTCGCCAAGGGATTACCCCCGGATATAGTCTCGTTCGTGGGTAACGCGGCGGGGGCGCTGGCGGCGCAGATTGTCGGCAACCGTGAGCCGGTGGAGTTGGAGAAGTTGTTTGAGTTTATAAAAAATCTTAGTGAAAGGAGTTGATTATGAGTTTTATTAATCATTATCTTGCTGAAGTGAGGATGACTTTGGCTGAATTGCCCCCGGATCAGATTGAGAAGATTAAGGATATCTTGTTCAAAGCCTGCAAAGATGGCAAACAAATCTTTATTATGGGTAATGGCGGGAGTGCCGCTACGGCCTCCCATTTCGCCTGTGACTTGGCTAGGGGAACAATTGTGAAGGCAGTAGCCTTGACCGATAATGTATTCCTACTCACGGCTTTGGCTAATGACATTAGCTATGAAGATATTTTTGCGTGGCAATTGATGAATTTTCTAGAAAAAGATGATGTGGTGATAGCTTTTAGTGTCAGCGGTAATTCTAGGAATGTGGTGAAGGCGATAGAAGATGCTAACATTAAACCTGCTGTAACCATAGGGTTGACTGGATTCGAGGGGGGCAAGCTTAAAGATGTGGTGCAGGAATGCCTTATGGTACCATGTACCTCTGTGGAGCGAGTCGAGGATGTACATCTTATTCTAGCGCATCTTCTCTCATCTTATTTGAGGGAGGCTTTGAGATGACAGGTGAAGATTTTTGTAAGGTTATTAGGGAAGAGGCGAAAGAGTTGGGTGAGCTTTTGATTGAGAAGAACACGGCCTATGGCAATTCTTATGTCGGCATTGGTGCTGTTCTGAAAATCCTATATCCCAAGCGCATCACCCCCGACCAGTATTGCGATATGCCTGCGATAGTGAGGATACTTGATAAGATGTTCAGAATAGCTACGGGAAGGTCTGACGATGTGGAGAACTGGGGTGATGTGTCGGGACATGCGCTATTGATGGAAATGCTGAAAAAGTATAAGGAAAATAATGAAGAAGATTAAGAATGTCTTGGTCACGGGGGGCGCGGGCTACGTGGGTGCGGTGCTGGTGCCGAAACTGCTCAAGGTTGGATACCAAGTCAAGGTACTGGATCTATATATCTATGGCAAGGATGTCTTGAATAACCATCCTAATCTAATCCAAGTACAAGGCGATATTAGGAACAAGGAACTCCTAGAGAGGATAATTCCCGGTACCGATGCCATTATCCATCTCGCCTACATCTCCAACGATCCGAGTTATGAGCTTGATTCGCAGCTAGGTAAATCTATAAACCTTGACGCTTTCGCCCCGCTGGTGGACATAGCCAAGAAGAGTGGGGTCAGAAGATTCATCTTTGCCTCCAGCTCCAGCGTCTATGGCATCAAGCAAGAGGCTGAAGTTACCGAGGACCTTGTTCCCGAGCCGATGACGGATTATTCGCTGTGTAAGGCTAGATGTGAAGCGATTCTCCTATCGAGGGCGACGGATGATTTTATCGTAACCATCATTAGGCCCGGAACCGTGTGCGGGTACTCGCCCAGGATGCGGCTGGATCTTGCACTCAACATACTTACCAACCACGCTATTAACAAGGGTGAGATTACCGTGTTCGGCGGTAATCAGGTGCGGGGTTTTATCCATATCAAGGACATGGTTAGATTATATAAATTACTACTTGAAGTTCTCGAGGAAAAGGTACAGAGAAAGATTTATAATGCTGGGTGGGAAAATTATAAGATTTTATATCTTGCGAGATTTGTGCGGAATACTATAAGCAAGCGGATATCGATGCAGATCATTCCTACCGACGATAATCGATCTTACCGAATCTGCTCGAAAAAGATAGAGACTGAACTCGGTTTTATTCCTATGTATACAATCGTAGATGCTATAGTTGATATGAAGCGGGCTTTTGTGTTGGGAAAAATACCGAATCCCATATACGATGTTAAGTATTATAATGTTAAGATGATGCAGCATATAAAGCTGAGATAGGAAAATGAAGAAATATCAGATTATCTATGCTGATTGTCCTTGGGCAGAATCGGGTGGTGGGAAAATCAAGCGTGGAGCAGATAGGCATTATTCTTTAATGAAAACGGAAGATATATTGAATCTGGATGTCCCGGCTATCTGTGATGCAAATGCTCATCTATATTTATGGGTAACAAATAATTTTCTAATAGATGGACTTGAAGTTATGAGAGCCTGGGGATTTGATTATAAAACTGTAATTACTTGGGTTAAAGCTGAAAATCAGGTATCTCTTGGATTTGGATGGGTGCTTCAAAGGGTCGGGCTAGGACAATATTTTCGTGGGATAACTGAACAATGTTTGTTCGGCGTTAAGGGTTCTATACCATACAAGGTTATTGGTGGGAAAAGATAGCAGGGTATGACGGTTATCTTTGCACCCAGAGGGAAGCACTCACAAAAACCAGAAAAAATGCGAAAGATGATTGAGACAGTTTCGGATAGAGAGGGATTTAATAAAATAGAGCTATTTGCGAGAGAAGAGGTCAAGGGTTGGGATGTCTGGGGCAATGAAGTTGAAAGTGACATAGAATTATAAGATAGGAGGAATTATGTCTGACAATCGCAGGATCGCGGTAATAGGTAGCAATTCCTTTTCCGGTAGCGACTTCATCGATCTCCTGCTGGAGGATCCAGCTAATGAGGTTATGGGTATCAGCCGCTCACCAGAGAAAAGCTTCCTATTTTTGCCATACAAACAGCGAAAGAGTGGGAGATTTTGGTTCTATCGGTTGAACTTAAATAAACGCATGAAGGAGATCATTGGAGCGTTGGATTCCTTTAAGCCGGACTGGGTGGTGAACTTCGCCGCCCAGAGCGAGGTGGCCCCGAGCTGGGAATGGCCGGGCCACTGGTTTCAGACTAATGCCGTAGCTCTTTCAGAATTAGTAGCTGGATTACAAAGAGGAAGTTATCTTAAGAGATACCTCCACATCTCCACGCCCGAGGTTTACGGAAGTTGCGCGGGTCAGGTGAGGGAGGGCCACTCCCTCGATCCAAGCACACCCTACGCCGCATCCAAGGCCGCCGCTGATCTTCTGCTCTCGGCATATCACAAGAGTCGCGCCTTTCCAGTCGTTGAGGTACGCTCGGCTAATGTGTATGGGGCACACCAGCAATTATGGAAGATCATACCTCGAACCGTAGTCTACCTTAAGCTCGGCAGGAAAATTCCTCTTCACGGAGGCGGTAAGTCTACGAGGTCTTTTATCCACATCAGGGATGTCTCGAAGGGTGAACTTGCGGTTCTGGAGAGGGGAAGAACCGGAGCAGTCTATCATCTCTCGACCGACAAGGTTCATTCGATAGCCGATATTGTCCGAATGATATGTAAGTTGATGAACAGGAACTTTGACACGGCCACGGAATCTGTGTCAGCAAGATCGGGTCACGATAAGGCGTACGTATTAAATTCTTCCTCAGCCAAGGTGGAACTTGGATGGACCGCTAATGTGGAACTGGAAGATGGAATTCGGGAAGTTATCGACTGGGTTGAGGAAAATTGGAAGGTAATCCGGAGGCAATCGCTCGAATATGTTCACAAGAGATAGGAGAGCTATGAAAGCCAAGCGGTATACTCGTCTTATAGATAAAGTAGTCTATTGCAGATGGGAAGATATTAGTTGTTATGATGTTGAGAATGTTGATAAATTTATCGCTAGAAAAAAGTTTGCTTCCTATTCCACCATCTTTGTCACTACGGGAAAACTTATAGCGGAAGATAATGGGCTTATCCTTATTGCCGTACCTTTCGCCGAAAAGAATCCTAATAATAAACGACGGGAAGCTACCATAGAGAGCATTCCCAAGGGTACTATTTTGGAGATAGAGGAACTGGAGCTTAAGGGATGGCTTATGGAAAGATTCAGAAAAGTGCTTTATGGTCATCTAACTCCGGATAAGATAGATGCGATTGTCAGTAAAATTTATGACGATAAAAGTAGATTAGAATGATGCTTGTCAATTCAGAGGAGGGTATATGGGACGGATAATAAGCGATCGATCCGCGTTGGTAGAGCAGGCGGTTAAGATGAGACAGGATGGATTGACCATACCCCAGGTTGCGGCGAAGTTGGGGGCATCCCCATCCACCGTACTGCGGTGGTGTCAGTCCCCGGAATGGTACTCGAAGATTCATTCTCCCGGTGCCAAGCCGGGATCCGAGCAGGTGGAGGGTGAGGACGCTGACGATAAAACGGCACTCAGGTACTACCGTGATAGATGCGCCCGTTACGAGGTCCAGGATGACCGCACAATGCTAATAGTGAACAAGTTGCTGGAGTCCCAGTCTGTGGTCAAGCCACCTCAACCCTTCGCCCTCAGTAAGATGGGGCCGGGCGATCCAGAGACGGCGGTGTTGCTTATCAGTGATGAGCAGATTGGGCAGATAGCTAAGAAATCGGAGACTGGTTTCTATGATTATAATATTAAGGTTTTTGAACAAGAGCTTCGATACCTCTTTGATAAGTTTCTCTACATAGTTCAGCTTCATCGTAAGTCCATTCCCGTTAAGGCCGTACACATATTTTTCCTGGGAGATAATTTAGAGAATGAGTCAGTGTTTGCAGGTCAGCCGTTCGAGATAGAGCTTGATGTGATGGAACAGTTTTTTGTTGGCATAGAGCTTATAACCTGGTTCTTGGTGGAGCTTTCCCGTCACTTTGATGAGGTTCATACTCACTGGACTAGCGGGAATCATGGGAGGTTGGGCAGGATAGGGGAGCATAAGTGGACGGTGAACTGGGACTATCTTTTCGCCAAGTTTATCGAACAGAAGCTCTCGGCCTGTAAGAATGTAACCTTTGACATACCAAAGAAATGGTGGAACATAGTCCCGGTCGAGGGCTGGAAATTCCTCGTGATACACGGGGAAGATATCCGTCGCTACATGAAGTTTCCCTGGTATGATACGGCTAGATTCGATGCCGACTACTCCAAGATACTACAGTCGATAGGCGAGACTTTTACCTACTTGATGTTCGCCCATCACCACGTACCGATACAGTGGGATTCGCCCTATGGTGAGAGGATAGCCAACGGGACTTTCGTGGGTTACAATGTCTGGGCGCTGAAGAGGCTTAGGGCTTCGGTGAGGCCCAGCCAGATGATGTTCATGGTTCACCCGAGAGTAGGGATAGCCAGCCGATATATTATACGGCTGGATACCAAGGAGAAAAAGAAATGACCCAAAAACAATATGAATTAGCAGAAACTATGGTCTTGAAAGATTTGCTGAAACAATTAGTTGTGCAGTGGGAAAAATGGGGGCTACAGCGACATACCTATTGGGAGTGGAGAGCAATATTGGATGAGGAACTTGCTGAAATGGGAACTGAGGTTATTGTTGCTAAGAAAGATGGTTATGAAGAATTAAAACATTGCGCTGCTGTTTGTATGGCGTGGATGATTGACCTTAACTTATCCGAGAGACAAAAGAAATGAAGCTATCTGACTATGTCGCCCGGTTCCTGGCGGATCAGGGGATTCGTCATGTCTTTGCCATAAGCGGCGGTGCGTCTGTTCATCTTATCCAGTCTATCGCGGATACGCCTGGCATTGACTTTATCTGTCCCCAGCATGAGCAGGCGGGTGCCATGGCCGCTGATGCATACTCGAGGGTGACGGGTAACCTTGGGGCTGCGATAGCCACCAGTGGACCGGGAGCCACTAATATGCTTACGGGAGTCTGTTGTGCTTACTACGATTCGATACCGGTTATTTATATCACTGGGCAGGTATTCTCATTTCGTTCGAGAGCTGGTACTGGTGTGAGGCAGATGGGCTTTCAGGAAACCGATACTGTAGATATTTATAAGCCAGTAACGAAGTACGCGGTAAGGGTGGATGATCCGAAGCAGATTCAGTTTGAGTTGGAGAAGGCGGTTCACTTGGCGAAGTCTGGTCGCCCCGGGCCTGTGTTAATTGATATTCCGGATGATGTCCAAAGGGCTGATGTTGATCCTGAGAATCTTTTGCATTTTGGTACTGTATCTCCTGGGATAAAACTAAGTTCCTTAGATTCACAAATAACACAATGTATAGATCTTCTTGAGCAAGCTCATAGGCCAGTTATTATTTTGGGTTGGGGGATTCGACTGGCTAAGGCTGAGGCTGAGATCAAGACGTTGCTGAAGAGATTGCGGTTTCCTGTAGCGCTAACCTGGGCGGTGATGGACATGTTTCCGTTTGAGTTAGAGATGCTCGTAGGGGGGTTTGGTACTCATGGGACGCGACATGGCAACTTTGCGGTGCAGAATGCCGACCTGATTCTTGCTATCGGTACCAGGCTGGACATTCATCAGAGAGGCAGTCCACCTTCAACTTTTGCTAGGGAGGCGAAAAAGATTGTTGTGGATATTGATGCGGCTGAGTTGGGGAAGTTTGAGAAACTTGGCATAAAAATAGATTTGCCGATTCAGTCCGACGTTAAGTTATTCCTGCAGAAGATTAACCAAAGATTTGTCGTGTCTCGGGATGTCTCAGACTGGAGGGTTAAAATTATTGATTGGAAGATAAAATATCCTATGTGTCCATTGAAATATCGTTTTCAGGAGAAGGTTAATCCATATGTTTTTGTGAGGCAGTTATCCGAGCAGTTAGACGAGGGTGACACTATTATCGTTGATACTGGCTGTGCCTTGGCCTGGACCATGCAGGCGTTTAGGTTTAAGGCTGGTCAGAGGCTATTCCATGACTTTAATAATACCGCCATGGGATATGCGCTGCCTGCGGCTATCGGGGCGTGCTTTGCCCTTGGCAAGAAGAGGGTGATCTGCATTACTGGGGATGGAAGTCTGCAGATGAATATTCAAGAGTTGGCTACAGTTGAAGGACATAGACTTCCAATCAAGATATTCGTAATTAATAACGAAGGATATAGCATGGTTCGCCAGACGCAGGATCAATGGCTAGAAGGAAAGTACCTAGCGTCATCTATCAAAGGTGGACTTACCTTCCCAGATTTTGTGAGTGTGGCAAGAGCATATAGTTTTAAGGCGAAAGCTATTGAAAAGAACGATGAGATTGTCCGTGGTATTGGTCAGACTTTAGAGGGAAATTATCCGGCTCTCTGTGATGTGAGGATTTCACCGGAGCATAGAACCATTCCCCAGGCTAAGTTTGGCAGGCCGATCGAGGACAACGAACCCCTGCTAGATCGTAAGGAGTTCCTGGAAAATATGATTGTCAAACCTGTTGAGGCATCACTGAAAGGAGATGAGAATGGGATGTGAAATCAACCTGAATGAAGGCTTGACAGGCAAGCCGATAGAGATAAACTATAGGGGGTAAAATGCAACTTAAATGGATTCTTTGTAAAGCCTGCAGGCCCTACGCGATCCTCCACCGCTACAATGGGGTGGAGGCTGCCTATAATGCGAACTGCGATCTGGATCCATGCGTGAATAATGTGAAGAACTGCCGCTATTATGTGAAGGACGAGAAGAGGGGCGGTAGAATTCATATATATTGTAATAGGGAGGAATGACATGGCAAAAACTGTACTTACAAGCTGGATGGGGAAGATTCGTGGCTGGAGGTCTGATGTATGGAGCTTTCTCAATAATATCGAGACCTATGTCGGGGACAATCACACTGAGTTATTGACCAGGCTTGCCGCTGTCCTTGAGGCCGTGGAGCTGCTGGTGGCTGAAGATTCGAAAACCTACAACATCAGGATTGCTGTTGTCGACAAGCAGTATCCCCAGGTACTACCGAATGGCACTAAGGCGTTTGACCTGAAGACTGTTGATGGCACTGCTATCAGGTGGGCGTTTGAGAGTGGACGGGTCGCGAATGCAGCCGGGGTTCCTGTGCGTCCCTACAATACTTTGGCCGCGAATGAGTCCTACTCCAAAGAGAACCTTGACTTTGTCGGTAAAACCATATACGTTGCTTGCTCTACCGATACGCCCATGATAGAGTTAATCTGTTATATCTAGGGAGGTGAAATATGCCATATAATAGAGGTTCTACAGTCAATTTTGATGTAGTGAATCCCGATACCGTTAATAATCAGACGGTAAAAGATGTTCTCGGTAATAAAGATGATACTCATTTAGGTAATAGTCTATTTGCTCATGCACATATCGTTGAAGAGCATATTCATAAAGAACAATTAGTTTATCCAACGCTAGCAAACTCAATTCAGGTAGCAGGTGGAGCCGGTGCCTGGCAATTAGGTAATCTTGTTACGCTTATGCCAGCAAACACAGTAGCTGAAGAAATGCGATTTGATATTCACTGGATCATAATCTGTGCGCTTTCAGCTAACGATGAATATGAATTAATATTATATGCTGATACCACTCAGATAGGTAGATTAGCTTTCACTCGGACCGACAAGAAGGATGTTACGGATGGAGTTCCATTTCAATGTCCGATCTTAGCTCCAGATGTACGTATCAGAGCAAGATTGGCGTCGAGTAGTGGTGGAGATACTGGGAATTTCAAACTAATGTATCATGAGTATTGAACTGAAGGATTATGTATAGGAACAGCCCTAAAAAACTGTTGATCATTAAACCTGTAGAGGCATCGCTGAAAGAAGGTATAGAGTGAAACGGATTTCCTCTCGACTAGATGCGAGGTCCACAGATCTGCGGAAAACTATTATCCAGGTACTAGAGGCAAGTAGGCAGGGTCATCTTGGGTCTGCATTCTCTATAGTGGAGATACTGAGAGTTCTATATGATGATGTGTTTTGCTATGATTCTAAAAATCCACAGTGGATCCACCGAGATCGATTTATTCTTAGCAAGGGTCACGGCTGCCTTGCCTTATACGTGATCCTTGCCGAGAAGGGGTTCTTTTCGAGATCGGAGCTGTGGAAGTTCTGCTGGAATGAGGGAATTCTTGGGGGTCATCCCGATCACAGGGTTCCCGGTGTCGAGATCTCGACGGGTAGTCTGGGCCATGGTCTGTCCATAGGGATTGGATTTGCTCTGAATGCACGATATGAGGGAATTGACTATCGTACTTTCGTAATTATCGGAGATGGGGAATGCGATGAGGGTTCTATCTGGGAAGCCGCCATGTGTGCCAGTAAACACAAACTCAGTGATTTGACTGTGATTGTGGATCATAATAAGCAGCAGTCATATGATACTACCTTTAAGATCCAGGATCTGGAACCGTTTGTAGAAAAGTGGAAGAGTTTTGGCTTCGCGGTGGCAGAAGTTAATGGGCATAATGTTGAGGAGTTACGATCTACCTTATTAAATTTGCCACTTGAGTCGGGTAAGCCGAGTGTGATCATCTGTCATACTATCAAGGGTAGGGGTGTTGAATTTATTGAGGGTAATTTGGACTGGCATCATAAAAGTAGGATAACGGATGAGGAGATTCGATCTCTCTTTGCAGCACTTGAGGTTAATTGATGCGTGATACATGTCTTGATATGGTATATCGGCTCGCCAAGAAGGATAAAAGAATCTTTTTTATTGGATCAGACCTTCGTTCTGGGGTGTTGAAACAATTCAAACACGAAATGCCGGATCGATTCTTCATGGAAGGTATCAGTGAAGCTAATATTATTGGAATGGCAACCGGTCTGGCGTTAGAAGGTAAGATTCCCTACGTACATACGATTGCAAGTTTTCTCACGCGTCGTTGTTTTGAGCAGATTGTATTGGATATTTGCCTGCATAATGTCAATGTTCGTCTGATTGGTAGTGGGGGTGGGCTATTGTATGCACCATTGGGGCCAACTCACCTGGCGACTGAGGATATGGCAATCCTGCGAACCATTCCGAACATGACCATTATAGCCCCAAGTGGTCCCGATGAGATGCGTCAACTGATGCCATTGACGGTAGATTACAAGGGTCCTATTTACATTCGGCTCGCGAGGGGATATGATTCCATGATGGCAGACGATGGAACGGTTGAAATTGGTAAGGCAATTCTTGCACGAACAGGTACTGATGCGTTGGTCGTAACCACCGGCATAACACTGAAGGTTGCCCTGGACGCTGCTATCATATTGGAGAGACAAGGGTTAGATGTGGCTGTGTTGCATCTTCATACGATTAAACCGTTGGATGGGGAGGCTATCCTAGAGCTGGCTGCCAAAGTACCTATTATCGTTACTATCGAGGAACATACATTGGTTGGGGGGCTGGGGAGTGCAGTGGGTGTGATTATTGTAGAAGCTAACTTTAATCCTGCAAAGCGTTTTAAGTGTATCGGTATCCCTGACGTGTTCGCTGATAGGTATGGTTCCCAGGATAGTTTGATGGAATATTATGGTATTACGGCTGAAACGATTGTCTCGGTGATTAAGGATTTAAGGAGATAGTCATGGGCAGGTTATTGAATATCGTTACTCCCCTTCACAAGAGGACCGAGAGAGATTATATGGCACGGATGATGGATGAGAAAGTCCATTGTATGAAAAAGGCCAAGGAATTTGAGTTCGATTACTGGGATGGTGATCGTCGCTACTGCTACGGTGGTTATAAATATGATGGTCGTTGGAAGATAGTAGCTAGAGAATTAATTGATGTTTATGGCCTTAAGTCTGCTACAAGGGTTTTGGATGTAGGTTGCGGTAAAGCTCACCTACTATACGAGCTGAAACTGTTATTGCCTGAATTGGAAGTTTGTGGTTTTGATGTTTCTCGTCATGGAATAGGTGATGCACCCAAGCCTATCCGGGATTGTCTATTTCGTTATCGGGCCCAGGATCCCTTACCATGGGGCGACGATTATTTTGATCTGGTTATCTCGGTAGGTTCCCTACATAACCTGCGCATCTTCGAGTTGAAGACAGCTCTTAGTGAGATTGAGCGGGTGGGTAAGAAGAAGTATATTATGGTCGAAAGCTATCGTAACGAGCAGGAATTCTTTAATCTTGAATGCTGGTCACTAACCGCAGAATCATTTTTCGATGTTGCTGAATGGATCTGGATTTTCAAGCATTTCGGTTATACCGGAGATTACGAATTTATTTACTTTGAATAATTGAGGTAGAGCAACGAAAGCAGCTATCCTGGTTAAGCAAAACGCACCACTTGTCATAGGCGAGGTAGAGATACCCAAGCTTGATGTTGGACAGGTATTGGTCAAAGTTAAGTATAGCGGGATCTGCGGCTCGCAGTTAGACGAGATTAGTGGCAAGAAGGGAGAAGATCTATTTCTGCCTCATTTACTGGGGCACGAAGGATCCGGGGTCGTGATAGACGTTGGCCCTGGAGTACGTAAGGTTAAAGAAGGAGATCATGTAGTCTTGCACTGGATGAAGGGCTCTGGCATCGATTCCTCTCCTCCTAAATTTATGTGGGATGGTGTTGTGGTGAATGCTGGTTGTGTCACTACTTTTGGTGAGTATGCCGTGGTCTCGGAGAACCGGATCACTCCTATTCCTTTTGACGTGGATTTAGATGTTGCTTCTCTGTTCGGTTGTGCTGTGACTACTGGCTTGGGAATTGTGTTCAATAATGCGAACCTTAAACCGGGACAGTCGATAGCTGTATTCGGCGTGGGTGGCGTGGGTCTGAACGTGGTGCAGGGAGCGGCATTGGTGAATGCCTACCCTATTGTGGCTATCGACTCATACAAACGCAAATTAGAACGAGCTAAGGTGTTTGGTGCTACTCGTAAAGTATATGCGACTTGTGGTGATCTTCAAACACTCCTTATGGAACTTTCAGGCGGTCGAGGATTTGACGTAGTAGTGGAAACGACTGGGGATAGAAATATAAGACAAATGGCCTATGAGTTTACGGGAAACAAGGGAAAGACTATCCTGGCGGGAGTGCCGCATCACCAGGAACGAATTACCATTGATTCTTTTCCGCTGCACTTTGGTCATCAGATATTCGGTTCCCATGGCGGCGACACTCAGCCTGATATAGATATTCCACGTTATATTCAACTCTACAAACTAGGGAAGTTAAAGTTGGATGAGCAAATCACTCATCGTTATCCCCTAGATGAAATCAACAAAGCAATCGATGTGATTCGTAAGGGTCAGGCGGGTAAATGTGTTATTTCAATGAAATCTTTACGGATGGAATGCTAATGAATACGATCTCAGATGAATATATCGAGAGGAAGAAGGCTAAGTACCTAAAGCACGCAGAGAAGTTTACTAAGCATGGCTTTACCCGGTTGATCGCTTTTGAACTCATACCGATCACCCAGTTGAGGATCTGGGACATGTTCGAACTATTTCAGCTGGCAAAGAGGATTCCGGATGGCGGATCTTATCTTGAGCTCGGTGCTAAGTGGGGAGGTTCTATGAGATGTGTTCTTCATGCCGCTGAGTATATGCAACGTAAGATTAACGTGAATGTGATCGAACCTATTCCAAACCAGAAGTTTAAGGCTTTTTGCAAAGAGAGGAATATCCAGTACATCAAAGGATTTTCCGAGAACGTCTACTGGATGATCCCCGACGCCTCGGTGGACATGCTGTTCATCGACGGACCGCATAGCTATAACCAGGTACTGGGGGATCTTAGGGACTACTGGCTCAAGGTGAAGGTGCCGGGCCTGGTGGCCGGACATGACTATGAGCCGAGGTTCCCCGGGATAGAAAAGGCGGTCAGAGAGTTTTTCGGGGAGGACTATGAAGTCCGGCCTCATTCGAGTATCTGGATGAAGGAAAAAGAAGCATGATCGGCTTTGGATCTGAGCGAGTCCGGACACAGAATATTTAGAGTAGAAAAATTAAAGGAGGGAAAATCGAGTAATGGGAATAGCTAAGGGAACCGAGAAAGTGCTGCTTAAAGAAGCGTCTCGAAGACCATTTAAGGGACGAATACTCACATTGGGTAGGCAAGATATTTGGTTCTCCTATGACTTGCTTCAAAAAATGGCAGCAGAATTTGATGCTAAACTATCTAAGCCGGGCGATATCTCACTCTCTCATAAGAAAAGATTCGCTACAAAAGGGTACATATCTGATGATTGTTTATTTAAGTCGCTGGGCTTTTCTGAATCGAAAGCACTAGATGTTTCTAATTACGAATCTGCCCATTACATTTTTGATCTTAATAATGCGGAAGTTCCTAAACAATTATTCAAAACATTTGATGTAATTATTGATGGAGGAACGATCGAACATATCTTTCACATTCCAAATACCCTAAATAATATCTATAAGATGCTCCGTCAAGGCTGAAGAATTATTCATATCTGTCCTTCCTCGAATCATATAGACCATGGGTTTTACATGTTTTCACCTACTCTTCTTTGGGACTTCTATGAAACAAATAAGTTTGGTATTAACAATTTCCAGCTGTTTCGACATACCCCGCGGCATTGGGTCGATCCTTGGGAAATTAGTGATTATCAACCAGGTTGTTTGGGTCGTGTATCCTATGGTGGCCTAGATGATAGCATGTATGGTATTATTTGTATCGCAACGAAAATAAAGGACTCTACTGGACATGTAGTTCCACAACAGGGTGATTATCCATACAGTACTTGGAAAGCCAAACATAAGTTGAAGGGTCAAAGGAGACAGCAATCTCCAAAGGGATTGGGTTTAGAAATCATAGCCTACTACTAGATATTGTGAAAAAAAGGAGGAATAATGGCTAAAATTTGTCTTCAATGTCGCTACTTCTATCATGGTCATGGTAAGAAACCAAGTCTTTGTACTAACCGCCACAGCAACAAGTTTCCTAATAAGTTACGCCAAGATGGGCATAGTTCGGTCTGCAAACATTTTCGTCCTCCCAAGCACAAACATGATTCTTCTGCATCCGGTCAGTTTACGGGTAAGTTACGATTTGTTGAGAGTTTGAGAGGTAATTATTCCGGCAGGGAAATTTGGGTACTTGCCACGGGTCCCAGTCTTGATGACATATCCCAGGATTTTCTTGAAGTAGACGAAACCATTCCACCGGATGAGAATGGAAAGACAGTCCCCAAGATCTGCATTGCAGTCAAAGAAGCTGCCATAGCTTTTCCGGACTGCACCTACAATATTTGGCCGTTCCGAAGCTATCCGCTGCGCCATGTATACCTTCCCCGAGGCCAGATCTCCCGCAAGTTTGGCAAATTTATATTTACCATACGTCCCCAAGACAGGGATAATTATTTTGGAGAACAGTCCTCGAAGGCGGTCTTCTTGAAATATATCCAGGGGGGCACGGTCGAAAAGATGAGAGGGATGTGTGAGGCTATTGTTGCGGGCAACTCCTCCGTTTACTTTGGGGTGGGAACCATCACGCATCTTGCGATTGCAGCTGCGCTGGTGATGGGTGCCTCGAGGGTGTCCTTAGTTGGCTGTGATCATGGAACCGTGGACGGCAAGTCCCGATTCCAGAGGGGCATATCGGGGGGCTATGGGTGGGATCGCCCGGCCCAGAGGGTATATGAGCTCATGCACATTGGAACCAATTTTCTGGGGAACTTTTTCAATGATCACGGGGTTGAGATCGCCCGTTACCACCATGGAAAAGGTTATGAGCTAGTCAAGAAGCTGGAGGAAGATCCGAAAACCATCAAGAAGGCCGAACGGATATGGAAAGGTCCCTGGGGGACTCCATGGGAGGAAGATCGTCCTGAAGATATGCAATAAATGTGTCTGGCTGGGAAAGCAAAAGAAAACGCACTCTTATATCTGTTATAAACCTAATAGTAAATTTAAGGCGCCATTTCTACATGGTAAGACTAGAAAAGCGTGCAACTTTTATGAACCCCGCTACCCTTCTGTAGTTCCACAAATTGTTCCAGAGGGCATGAGATTTATCGAGGACCTTCGGGGAAAAGAAGAATTCAGGGATTCTGAGTTTTGGATAATTGGTACAGATCCCAATCTGGATTGCTACCCAAATGATTTCTTTGACGATAAATTTTCCATTGCGGTTAATCTGTCTTGTGTTGCATTTCCGGAGAGCACATTTCTTTGTATGACTGGAAGGGAAGAACTAGAATGGATGATCAGCAAATATCCCGGTTACTTGAAGAAGATGATTCTTCCCCTAGAACATATACCATCTAATCCATGGGGAATCGGTCAATGGGAACATTGGGGTCTGGAGCCTATTTATCTGAAGCCGGAGGATAATCCTATGACCTCATCTGCTCCCGATTATGAATCGACGGTGAGACGGATTCTTAGTGATGGTCCGTGTAATTTTGTCTTAGTGCGTACAGCTGTTCACTTAGCTGTTTTTGCAGTAGCAGTATTGGGAGCGAGGAAAATCATCCTGGTAGGATGTTCACATAGGGTCTTGAAAGGCAGAGCCTATGCCCATAAGCGGGGCATGGGTGAGGTTGTCAGTGAAGCTATCGAGAGGGAGCAGAAAGATGGATATTATGGTGCACGAACTAGCGGAATTGTGAGGCTGAGACGAGATACTATACAGCTTGTGAGAGCATTTGGAAAGTATGGTATTGAGATTATGAGACATCGTTTTGATGAGGACATAAATGAATTTGTGTTTGAGGAGATTTGACGGATGACCAAGAGGAAGTGCTCGGCCATCATTATTTCCATCTCTAGCGACATCGGTGCTGCATTGGCCCGGAGGTGGAAAGATCGTGGCTGGGATGTATTCGGGACCTACCGGACGCCTTCTCCTGGAGTTGATCAGCTTCGTCATCTTGGGATTAGAATCTTTCACTGCAATCTCCTGGATATCCAGTCGGTAGATAGTCTGCAAAGTCTTTGTCTAGATTGGGATGTCTTGGTTATGTGTCCCGGTACTTTGGAGCCGGTTAGCAGTTTTGCGGATTGCTCTTTTGACGAATGGGAGAAGTCTTTGGCGGTGAACTTTACTCGTCAGATGCGGATTCTACAAGTGATGCTACCGTTTAGAAATCGCAACTCTGGATTGGGAGCCTGTGTCCTTTTCTTTGCGGGCGGAGGCGTGAATAGTGCTCCCCTTAATTCCTCAGCATATACGGTTTCGAAGATTGCCTTGATTAAGATGTGCGAGCTCTTGGACGCCGAGATTCCGGATAGCCGCTTTGCCATCGTCGGCCCGGGTTGGGTAGATACGAAGATCCATAGAGAGTCTCGGCCAAAGCATGTTAAATCTGCTCCTATGGATAGGGTTTTAGATTGTTGCGATTGGATAATTGATAGTTCCCGTGAGGTTGTGGGGGGACGTAACTTTAGTGTGGTATCCGATAGATGGGGTACGCGAGGATTAGTTGAGCAGTTGATAGAGTATCCCAATATATATAAGTTAAGAAGATGTGGTAACTAATGAGTATTCTTGAAGATCTTATCTTAGCTCTTCCCTCTCTGCATAGTTACCATACGCCTGAATCAAGAGCGTATAGAATGATGAAACAGGTAGCTCGCAGGGAGATCGAGACTCGATTTCACGAGGTCGATCTGAGGGTGGAACAGTTTGAACCATTTGGAGAGTTGATTTTTCAGTATCACAAAATGGGTGCCATCGATTCGTTGGATCTGCTTAACCTTGACGAGCTCATTATCTTCAGCTTTTACTGGGCGAATCGCAAGAGATATCGGCA
>SDBS01001965.1_pt1 | contig 20709 bp, 18 predicted proteins | sample 2277091 | NCBI WGS metagenome assembly SDBS01 (sample SAMN10404972, study PRJNA504765) | marine sediment metagenome | isolation source: marine sediment core GS10_PC15, 163 cmbsf | place: Arctic Ocean: Southern Knipovich Ridge | collected 2010 | reverse complement strand
ATTGGTCTCTTCAGTTTTTCTATGACTTCCTGATTTTCTATTGGTGAGAGAGTGCAGGTATAAAAAATAATCCTTCCGCCTTCCTTTAGGTAATGGCTGCAGTTTAAAAGAAGCCTGTATGAAATTCCGGACAGCCGCGCCAGGTCTTCCTTCTTTTTATTATATTTCACATCAGGATCTTTGGATATGGTCCCGAATGCGCTGCAGGGAGCATCTACCAGGATCTTATCAAACTCAGGAATATCTTGCTCTCCGTCCAAAAAACCGGGCCGCGAGGCGTCTATACATACTGTCCTTACAATACTTATTTTATGGCGCTTCAGATTATCCTCCATCAGTCTGAGCCTTTCCCTGCTAATATCAACAGAGACGATTTCTCCCGTCCCTTCCATAAGTTCTGCCGCATATATGGCCTTGCCTCCCGGCGCGGCACACAGGTCCAGTATCTTTTCTCCCTTTTTGGGCCTTAAAAAATATTTTACCGCTATCTGGGAGGAAAGGTCCTGGATGCTGATAAGTCCTTTTTTGTAAATATCTGACTTAAAAATATCCCCGGTACCCATAATTTTTATTGAATCCTTAAATGCTGCCGGCACGGGTCCGCTGTCTTTTAGATCCAGGCCGAGTCCCTTTGCAAGGGTTCCGGCAGTGACCTTATCCCCGGCAAACCTTAAATAAAAATGAGGGAGCCTGTTCAGCGTGGTGCAGATCCCGGCCGTTTTCTGGGTCCCGTAATAGCCGGACCAGTATTTTACAAGCCAGGAAGGGTAAGAAGTGTCCAGGCTTATTTTATCTATCTTGCTTCTTGAAGCCTTTTTTATCCGGCTGTTTATATACCGGTCCAGGTCGCTTCTCCCGGTGACCTTCCTGAGGACTGCATTAACAAATTTTGAGGAAGCTTCCGAGACACTGCTTTTGGCCAGCTTGACACTTTCATCTACAGCTGAATAAACAGGGACCCTGTCCATGTAAAGGTATTGATAAATGCCCATGCGCAGCAGGTTAAGTATTTTCGGGTCGATCCCGGTTATCTTTTTATCTGAAAACAGCGAGACTACAAAATCTATCTTTTTTTGGTACCTCACTGTACCCTTTGCAATATTATATATGAACCGCCTGTCAAGAACAGTGGGGCCATATTTTTCTATATGGGCTCCGAGTATCTCTTTTAAGGACTTCTTCTGCTTAAAATATTTGTTTAAGACAAGAAATACTATCTTCCGGGGGCTGGTCTTGTTTTTATCATTCAAATCTTTCACCGGCTCCCGGCCTGGACCCATTGATAAAATCAATATCAGCCATTGTCTTTTTGCCCTGGGGCTTCAGTGTACAAAGTTTTATCACTGAATCATTATTGCATCTTACAGTGATCCCTGAATTCTTATCAGCAGTGATTATTTCTCCTGGGGCACCGGGACCTTTTCCTGCATCTACAGGCACGGCCTTAAGTATTTTTAACCTGTCTCCTTTCCAGAGGCAGTATGCCCCGGGAGCAGGACTAAAGGCTCTTATCCTGTTCACGATCTCTCCTCCACTATCTTTCCAGTTTATTTTCAGGTCCTTGCTGGTTATTTTATTTGTATATGTGACCTTGCTTTCATCCTGGGGATACGGCTTAATGCCTTTCTCCTCTATCAGGTCCAGTACAGATATCATCAGCGGGCCGCCAAATTTTATGACTTTCTCCTCAAGGTCTTCCCTATTATTGCCGGCCTCTATACCGAATTTGGCCTGGGCATATATCCTTCCAGTGTCTACCCTGTAGACCACTTCATTTATGCTGGCTCCTGTCACCCTGTCTCCATTTAAAAGCGCGCTTATGATCGGTGCAGGGCCCCTGTAACTGGGGAGAAGCGAAGGGTGGAGGTTCAGCCATTTTTCAGCAGTATCCTTAAACAGTTTTTCAGGAAATATAAGGCCAAAGGACACCACTACCGCAAAATCAAAATCAATACTGCTAAAAGAATCAATAAAAGAGCTGTCGATCCTGTCAGTTTCTAAAATATCAATACCCAGCTCCACTGCCCGCTGCTTCACAGGGCCCATTATTATTTTTCTTCCCCTGCCGGTTTTTTTATCAGGCCTTGTAATGACCCTGACTAATTCATGGCTGGAACCGTGAATATAGCCAAGGAAGGGCACTGAAAAATTTGAAGAGCCAAAATATACTATCTTCACATTTACTCACTTTCCGCCCTGTTGATCTCTATCAGCAGGTCTCTCCGGGATTGCGGGTCAAGGTGGTCTATATAGAGAATACCATTTAAATGGTCTATTTCATGCTGGAATACGCGGGCCGGCAGGTCCGTTGCAGTAATAGTGATCCTGTTTCCCCTGAGGTTCTTTGCCTTAACTTTTATTTTTGAGCACCTTTTTACCTTAAAACCCTGTATTGCAAATATAGAAAGGCACCCTTCTTCCTCCTCCATCTTTTCATCTTCCAGGATCTCGATCTCAGGATTTATATAAGTCTCAATCTTATCCTCAAAATTTACTATAATGACCTTTTTACTGACGCCTATCTGCGGGGCAGCAAGGCCGACCCCGCCTCTTTCAGCCAGGGTATCGATCATATCATTTGCCAGGGCCAGCATGCTTTTATCTATTTTTTCTACATCACTGCATTTTTCCCTCAGTACCGGATCCCCGATCTTCCTGATTTTTTTAACTGCCATTCTCCATCACCTATATTTATTATACTAAAATATTAGTATTATACATTAAAGTATCCATACCGGGTCAACATCGATTATTATCCTGTTTTCCTTATACTTTTTAAATCCCTTAATAATACCGGACAAAATCTTTCCTGTCCCGTCGATCTTATCTGTCTTTATAAGCATGTGCCATCGGTAAAATTTATTGACCTTGTAAAAGGGAGCCTGGGCCGGCCCCAGTATACTGCTTCCGGTTCTCATGGCTTTACCTGTTTCCGAAAACAATTTTTTTGCATCACTTTCAACTCTGTCTTCTTCTTTTCCAGAAATTATTATATTTATAAGATTAGAAAAGGGCGGATAACCGAGCTCCTTCCGGTCCCTCAGTTCCTGTTTGTAGAAAAGCTCATAATCCTCGTCCATTATATGCCTGATCACATTACTGTCCGGCATATATGTCTGTACGATCACCCTTCCTTTCTTATGCTTTCTTCCGGCCCTTCCTGAGACCTGCGTGATAAGCTGGTATACTCTCTCATTCATATGGAAGTCAGGAAGCCCCAGCATCCCGTCACAGTTGATCACCCCCACCAGTGTGACATCTTCTATATCGAGTCCTTTAGCCACCATCTGGGTACCGATAAGGATCGACTTCCCGGGTGATGCAAACTTTAATAAAATATCTTGATGCGACTTTTTCCTGGCTGTGACATCTGAGTCCATCCGCAGTATTGGAACACCCGGAAACCTTGCCCTGACCTTTGACTCTACTCTCTGTATCCCGGTCCCGTAAAGAAACATATTATTTTCCCCGCATGCCGGACATATTCCTGTAAACCGGGCCTCTCTTCCGCAGTGGTGGCATATGAGCAGCTTTCTGTCCCTATGATAATTAAATGAAAGATCACATGCGGAACATTTTGGAACATTTCCACATTTGGAACAGATGACAAAATTACTAAAACCTCTCCTATTGATAAAGATGATCACCTTATTGTCTTTTTCCAGTTCTTCCCTTATAGCTGTAAATAATTTATAAGTGATCACCGGATCTTCCTTTGTCCTGTCGATCTTCCTGAGGTCGACTATCTCCCTGGCCAGCTTGTGTTTGCTCTGTGCTTTTACAGGTATCTTTAGTATGCTAAAATCATCTTCCCGGCCTGCGCGGTACCTGATCCCGACAGAGGGAGTGGCACTCCCGAAAACTACAGGAATATCCAGTATTTCGGCCAGTTTAATGGCCACATCACGTGAATTATACCTGACCCTGGTCCCCTCTTTATATGAAGGGTCATGCTCTTCGTCTAAAACGATCAGGCCCAGATCCCAGATCGGTGTAAAAAGTGCAGATCTTGTCCCGATGATTATATCGACTTCACCATTCCAGATATCCAGCCACCTCTCATATCTTTCAGCCTCGCTCATATTGGAATGATAGACTGCAACACGGTCACCAAATTCAAATTCAAACCTGGAAAAAAGCTGGGGCGTAAGGGATATCTCCGGTGTCAGGACAAGAGCTTTTTTACCCTTGTTGATTATTTCTTTGCAGGCTGCAATATATATATCTGTTTTCCCGCTCCCGGTCACCCCTTCAATAAGAAACTTATAAAACTTGCCTTTTGATATCCTGGAATTAATTGCAGCAATACACTGCTTCTGATACTGGTTCAGCGTGATCTCATCACTTTTTTTTAGCTGTCCCCCGGGCCTGAAATCATAATAAAAGTTCCTTTTTTGCCTTCTGCTTGCAACAATTACAATTTTTTTATCTATCAGGCTTTTTAAGCTTGAAGCATTTGACCCGCTGTCCCTTAAAAGTTTTTCCCTCGGCACTTCACCTGATACTTTGAGATAATCAATAATTTTTTTCTGGGAGTGTGCCCTTGTAAAATTGATCTTACCTACTGCCTTATCCAGCCCGGAAAGATCTGCGAGCCTTATATGGTCCTTGAATTTTAGCTTTACCTTTGGGCTGGCAAATTCACTTTTACTTTTTCTTCCGGGAGGCAGAAAAAGCTTCAACACGCTCCCGGGGGGCTGGATATAATAAGAGCTCATCCATTTCATCAGGGCAAACCTTTTGATCCCAAAAACAGGCTTGCTCCTGAGTACGCTGTATATATCCTTTATCTGTTTTTTATCAAACAAAGATTCGTCCTTAAAACCTGTAATATAACCGATTTCAAGGCGGTTTCTGAAAGGGACAAGGACCACGCTTCCGATATTTACTTCACCAGCCAGGTCCCTGGGCAGCCGGTAATCAAAAGCATGGTCTATTTCGAGGGCCTTTATATCTACAAAAACCTCTGTGTATTTTTGGGGTTTCTTCATTTAAGAACTATTTTAGCCCAACAAATTAATTTAAGGTAGGTGTTTTTTTAAAATCTACTTTAAGCCGAGGGCGCTTTTTATATCATTGACCTTATCAAGTTTTTCCCAGGTGAAGTCCCGGTCATGCCTTCCAAAATGTCCGTATGCAGCGGTCTTCTGGTAAATCGGCCGCAGCAGATCGAGATTCTTGATAATAGCTGCAGGCCTTAGGTCAAATAACTCTGCAACTGTATCTTCAATTTTTTTAATATCCACTTTTTCCGTATCGAAAGCATCGACCATTACTGATACAGGATGGGAAACACCGATGGCATATGCTACTTCGAGCTCCAGCTTATCCGCAGCCCCTGCTGCTACCAGGTTCTTCGCAACATATCTTGCTGCATAGGCCGCCGAACGGTCGACCTTCGAAGGATCCTTTCCGGAGAAGGCTCCTCCGCCGTGCCGGGCCATCCCGCCATAAGTATCCACGATTATTTTCCTGCCGGTAAGCCCCGTATCACCCATCGGGCCGCCGATCGTAAACTCCCCGGTGGGATTTACATAAAGCTTATAGTCTTTCTGGATATATTCCTCCGGTATTATGGGCTTTATTACAAATTCCCTTATATCAGGTTCTATCTGGGTCTCAATGTCAATATTGGGAGCATGCTGTGAAGACACGACAATAGTATCAACAGCAACCGGCTTTCCGTTTTCATATCTTACTGTGACCTGGGATTTGCCGTCAGGGCGCAAATAAGGCAGTATTCCTGCTTTCCTGACTTCAGATAATCTGTGAGCAAGCTTATGGGCAAGCTGTATCGGGAGAGGCATATATTCAGGAGTCTCTGTGCAGGCATAACCAAACATCATCCCCTGGTCCCCGGCACCCTGGGAATCTATTTCATTCTCATATCCATTCCCTACTCTTGCCTCAAATGCCTTATTTACCCCCTGGGAAATATTAGGAGACTGCTTCCCGATAGAAGTGATTATCCCGCAGGTCTCGGAATCGAAGCCGTATTTTGCCCGGGTATAGCCTATATTTTTTATGACCTCCCTGACCAGGTCAGGGATCTCGACATAAGTCGTGGTCGTGACTTCCCCTGCTACAACCACTATCCCGGTCTTGATAAGGGTTTCTATTGCTACCCTTGACCTGGGGTCATCTGTTATCATCCTATCCAGAATCGCATCTGAGATCTGGTCGGCCATCTTATCCGGATGGCCCTCAGTCACTGACTCTGATGTAAATACATAATCTTTTTTCCTGGACATTATTCCTCCTGTTTAAAGGTCGTTTAATTTTTAAAATATTCTTTAATGATCTCGTCCCAGATCCCCCTGGAAATGATCCTCTTTTTATTTTTTTTTAGTTTTTTTACAGAACCGTCACTTTTTATCACTTCTACTTCATTATACCGGCTGCCCATCCCAATATCTTCCCTGGAAATATCATTGGCTATCATCATATCAATATTTCGTCCACCTATCTTTTTTACAATATCAGGGATGCTGTACCCGCTTTCAGCTGCAAATCCTACCAGGACCTGTCCTACTTTCTTGCTTTCTGCAAGAATACTTAGAATGTTCTCATTTTCTTTAAACCTTAATTTGGATAATATATCATCTTTTTTCTTTAATTTGTAATCAAATCTTTTCTCGGGCACTATATCACTTACCGCTGCGGCCATTATGGCAATATCACATTTTCCCCAGTGTTTTGTCATGGCCCCTTTCATGGCGGCCGTATCACCAGCGTATTCCACCTGCACCCCATAGGGCACTGGAAGCTTCCTTGCTGCACTTATGATTATTACCTTTTTAGCTCCCCTGAAATATGCTTCCTCTGCCATGGAATATCCCATCCTTCCACTGGACCTGTTTGATATATACCTTACCGGATCAATGAATTCCTTTGTCCCTCCTGCAGATATCATAACAGTCTTTCCCTCCAGGCCGGTTGAATAGCCAAGAAGCCCTCCAAGCTCCTCGATTATCACTTCTTCGTCTTCCATTCTCCCGATCCCTTTTTCCCCGCATGCAAGATCTCCCTCTTTTGGCCCTGTAAAGAAAAATCTCCCGGACTCTTTAAGCCTGGAAATATTTTCCTGTACCTGGGGATTTAAATACATGCTCTCATTGGCTGCAGGGGCCACAAGTATGGGGCATGTTGCTGCAAGTGCCAGAGTAGAAAGAAAATCATCACCGATACTTTCCGCCAGCTTGGAAATCATGTTCACGGTTGCCGGAGCGATGAGTACCGCATCGGCACTATGGGCAAGATCTATATGGTGGATCTTTTCTTCATTTACAAACTGCTCTACAATAGTCTTTTTTCCAGAAAGTGAACTAAATGTTATGGGGTTTACAAAGTTTGTGGCACCCATTGTCATTACCGGGACCACTTCTGAACCTAGCTTCACCAGCTTACTGCAGATATATGCTGCCTTATAAGCGGCAATAGACCCGGTAATTCCAAGAACCACTTTCTTTGAGATAAAGATTGAATTCTTCAAGATCAAGACTGTCCGGGTTCCTCTTTATTCTTCCCGAAACCTATTTTTCCTTCTTTTACTTCAGTAAAAGCTATTTCAAGCGGATCATGTGATTCTATATCGACCAGGGGCTTGGTCACATTTATTCTTTCCATATTTCTCTTGGCTGAAATATAATCTCCCAGTTCCCTGGCTCTTTTAGCAACAGCAAGGCAGAGTCTATACTTGCTGTCGATATTATCGCTATAATCATCAACATACTGTACCTTCATTTATTTTCTCCTCCCTTATGGGCATTAAGTAATTCCATTAAATCAAGCAATGTCTCATTATAATTACTATTTACAATTATGCAATCGTAATATTTCATATATCCTGACTCTTCGAGTGATATCTTTACTCTCTCTCTTATGGCTTCTTCAGTATCAGTGCCTCTTTTTTCAAGCCGTTCCTTAAGTTCTGCAGTAGAAGTAGCAGTAATGAAAATAGAATAATGGTCCTTAAATTTTTCCATGATCTGCCTGGCCCCCTTTACCTCTATCTCAAGAATAATATTTACACCAGCCATGATCTTCCCATTTACAAATTCTTTTGGGGTGCCGTATAAATGTCCGTGATACCGGGCCCACTCCAGGAACATATCCTTTGCAGCCATATCCATAAATTCTTCTTCAGCCATGAAAAAATACTGCCTGCCGTTTTTCTCATTTTCCCTTTTGGGCCTGGTGGTAGCAGAAATGGATATTTCGAAATTATCAAGACGTTCCAGAACATCCCTTATGAGAGTGCTCTTTCCCGAGCCGGAGGGTCCTGAAATAATGAATAGCTTTCCTTTTTTTGGCATCTATATAAAAATTCCAGCATCTTCAAGATATATTAAAATGCTTTAAAAAATTTTCTTTTTGATTTTTTCCCAGGCCGCCCATTTTTTTATTGGGGCTTATTTTTAATTCCTTGAGTATCTCCGCCGCATGGACCTTTCCGTTCCCGGGAAGTGAACTTATAATATTCATGACCTTCATATTGCTTATATATTTTTCAAAGAGCTTTTTGTCAGAAAATAATGATCTCATATCTATTTTGCCTTCTTTTAGTGAATTCTTGATCTCAGATCTTTTTTTCCTTACCAGCCTGCCTCTTTCAAGGCCTTTCCTGCGTGATTCTTCACTTAAGTTGGGTTTGACCATTAAAGCTCCCAGTAAATAAAAAGGATAAGATAATTTAAAGTATACATTTATACTGCCGTAATTTCAATGAAATTGTTTGGAGAATTGTTATGAAATTTGTTTTTTACTGCCGGGATAGTCAACGGGTATTTTTGACCTGCAAAGCTGGCACTTTGACGGATGATATTTTTCTATATTTATCCTGATCATGTGGTAATAAGGTATGCCAAAATCAACTTCTGCTGCCCTGTCCACTATGCTTATTACCGCTTTTATATCTGCATCGGCCTGCCTGCATATCCCTATCACTTCTTTTACCGAACCGCCAGTTGTAATAACATCCTCAGCAATTATTACCTTCTCTCCAGCCTCAAGCTTAAAGCCCCTCCTTATTTCCATCCTGCTTTCTTTTCTCTCAGTAAATATCATCCTGCATCCGATCCGGGAAGCAAGCGCATAACCCCAGAGTATTCCTCCAACTGCAGGAGCGACAATAGCATTGATGCTCCCTATATCCAGGTCCTCTCCCAGGAGCTCCACTGCCCTGCCGGCCAACTTTTCAGCCATGCCGGGATACTGCAAAAGTTTTGCACACTGGAGATAATATTTGCTGTGATAACCGGATGTCAATTTGAAATGCCCTTCCATTATGGAGCCTGCATCTTTTAACATTTTAAATACATCCAGGCCCTCTACCTGGTCCTCTATCTCTAGCATCTAGCCTTTCCTTTTATTGTATTATATGTTCCCATCGTGTCTTCAATTTTCTCAAGATACAGATTGACAGCGCCGCTGACATCGGCTTTTCCGGTTATTGAACGGCCCACTACCAGGAAATCAGCTCCCTGCAGCAGTGCCTGTCCGGGGGTATTTACCCTTTTCTGGTCCCCGCTGCCGTCCCCGGCAAGCCTTATGCCCGGAGTGGCAATATAGAAGCCTTCACCAAAATCTTTCCTGATCGTCCCTACTTCATTTGGGGAGCATACAATACCGTCAAGCCCTGCCGCAATGGCAAGCTTTACAAGGCCCGGCACTGTATCGGCAAAACCGCTTTTAAAACCCATTTCCTCCAGGTCGCCGTCATCCAGGCTTGTAAGTATGGTCACTCCCATCAGAAGCGGCCTTCTCTTAAGCCTTTCGGTTTCCTGGATCTTCAAATCCTTCACTGCCCCTGCCATCATATTTTTTCCGCCAAGGGCATGAAGGGTGATCATCTCCACATCCAGCTTCCCGATAGCAGAAGCAGCTTTTGCCACGGTATTTGGTATGTCCATAAGCTTGCCGTCAAACATCACCTTATACCCAAAACTTTTTACTGTTTCTACTATATCCAGCCCAAGGCTGTATATAAGCTCAAGTCCCAGCTTTACAGTAGTCACCCTGCCGCCGATTTTTTTTAACAGGCCTATAAGCCCGCTCTTACTGCTCACATCGATACTTACTATCAGCCTGTCCCCGGGCTTTAGAATTCTTCTTGCCCTCTCTATTTTACTTCCCATGATCCCCCACTTTCAGGCTTCCGGTCACAGCACTTATATTGCTTATATTTTTTTCTTCCATATATGCGGCCAGTCCTTCCAGGATCTTAATACCGGCATCATGCTGTACAAAGTTAACAGTGCCTATTCCAACGGCAGCTGCGCCCATTATCATAAATTCAAGCACATCCTTCCAGTCAAATATTCCACCCATCCCGATTATGGGCAATATGTCCTCCTGGCTCAGGCTGTATACTTTTGCCAGTGCAATCGGTTTTACTGCGGGCCCAGAGAGCCCTCCCAGGATGTTTCCCAGCATGGGCCTCGAGGTCTCTATATCAACAGCTGTCCCGATCACCGTGTTTATAAGGGAGATCGCATCGGCTCCCCCACTTTTTGCGGCCTTTGCTGCATCTGCCAGGTTCTCATGATTAGGGCTCAGTTTTACTATTATTGGAAGCGATGATTTTTTACTTACCCTGGCCACCACTTTCTCTACATCTGCAGGGGAAGAGCAGAATGCTGCACCTCCCTTTTTCACATTTGGGCAGGACAAATTAAGCTCAATGGCAGCGAGTTCATGCTCTACAGTTTTTATCTTTCGCAAGATATCTGCAAATTCCTTTGGTGTCCCGCCAAAAATGGAGAGTATCGCTACCGCATCTATTTTTTTTATCACCGGGAGATGGTCCGATATAAAGGCATCTATTCCGTCATTTTGAAGTCCTATGGAATTTAGTATCCCTCCCGGGGTCTCGCATATCCGCGGCGGCATATTACCTTCCCTGGGTTCCAGTGAATAACTCTTGGTCGTGATCGCGCCGAGTTTTCTTACTTTGTAAAACCGGTTATATTCAGACCCATAAGAAAATGTGCCAGAACAGGCGATCACCGGATTATCAAGCTTAAGCCTTCCCAGCTTAACCGCTAAATCAGGACTGCCTTTACTTTCAGTCAAATATTACCTCCTTGAGGTCAAAGGCCGGACCTTCACTGCAGACCTTTTTGTATTTAAATTTATTCCTGCCTGCCTTTATCTTCACAACACACCCCATGCATGCACCTATCCCGCATGCCATTATTTCCTCAAGCAGGACACTTATATTTTTTTTAGTGCCCCTGAAGATATCCTGTATCTGCTTCAGCATGCCAGTGGGCCCGCAGCAGAAAACATCGTAGTCCTCATAAGTATTAAAATGTTCCCTGAGGTGGTCCGTGACAAGCCCTGTCTCTCCCCAGGAACCGTCTTCTGTAAATATACGGTACTTGAAACCTGTCCTTACAAGGTCGGACTCCCACCTTAAGAAACCACTATCCTTAAAACCTGCGAGAAGATACACATCCTTACGGTTTTCCCCGGCCTTCCTTGCTATAAAATTTAATGGTGCGATCCCTATTCCTCCGCCTACAAGAAGGATTTTATTATTTTTTCCATCAAGATCGATGGCGTTTCCAAGCGGGCCCGTAAAATCCAGATTATCCCCATTTTTTAAGGTAGACAGGAAACTGCTTCCCCTGCCCCTTATGGTATACAGTATCGAAAACACATTAAATTTTTTCTCAATATCAAATATACTGAAAGGGCGCCGGAGAAGCGGATCAATATTTCCCGGCCGCGAGCATTTTACATTGATAAATTGCCCGGCTTCAGCATTCTTGCAGATATAGGGGGAAAATATCTCCATTCTATATAAGTCCTCACCATATCTTTCATTAGAAAGTATTTCCTCGTTTAAAAGTCTCATTTGATCCCTGTCCTAATATTGCTGTATTGCCTTGACATTTATTTGAGGGTTGCGCTTGATCTCAAAAATACCCTGCACCAGCGCAGAAGCCGCAGACATGGTAGTTATGGATGGAACATTATGAAGCACCGCAGCGGTCCTCATATAGTAGCCATCACTCCTGGCACTCCCTCCCTCAGGAGTGTTTATAATAAGGTCTATCTCACCATTTTTTATCAAATCTATTATATTGGGCCTGCCCTCGACTATTTTTAAGACCTGGTCACATTTTATCCCATTACCCGCCAGGATATCACCGGTACCCTTAGTCGAGATGATCTTAAAATCCATCTCAGAGAGTTTTCTGGCAATATCCACGATCAGGTCCTTGTCCTTGTCATTTACACTTATAAACACCGTGCCGGATGTCGGGAAAGCCTGGTTTATGGAGATCTGGGTCTTTGCAAAGGCAATTCCAAAATTGGGATCAATACCCATCACTTCCCCTGTCGACTTCATCTCAGGACCAAGTATGGTATCGACTCCCGGGAACCTGTTAAAGGGGAGCACTGCTTCTTTTATTGAAAAATATTCAAGCTTTGTGGGATCCACTCTTTTAAAATCAATCCCGGCAAGTTTCTCCCCGACCATTATCCTGGCTGCTATCTTTGCCATCGGGACTCCTATTGATTTACTTACAAAGGGTATGGTCCTCGAGGCCCTGGGATTTGCTTCAAGGACATGTACGTGGGAGTCTTTAACAGCATACTGGATATTGATGAGCCCCACCACTTTCAGCTCCCTTGCCATTTTAAGGGTATAGTCCCTTATCGTATTTATCACTTCAGGTTTCAATGTAAAGGGCGGAAGCACGCAGGCACTATCTCCGGAATGGATACCTGCCTCTTCAATATGTTCCATTATTCCCCCGATAAAGAGCTTTTTTCCGTCATATATGGCATCCACATCCACTTCTATTGCTCTCTCAAGGAATTTATCAATAAGTATGGGCCTGTCATGGGACACCACTGCTGCATTCTTTACATATTTTATAAGGCTTTCCTCATTATAGACTATACTCATAGCCCTTCCTCCCAGGACATATGAGGGCCTGACCATGACCGGATATCCAATATCATCAGCCACTTTTTTTGCTTCCCCTGCGTCCAGGGCGGTCCCGTTTTCCGGCTGCAGTATCTTAAGCCGCCTGAGCATCGCGCCGAATCTCTTTCTATCCTCGGCCAGGTCAATACTGTCCGGTGATGTTCCCAGTATCTTTACTCCTGCCTCCTGAAGGGGCAGTGCAAGTTTTAAGGGAGTCTGGCCGCCGAACTGTATGATCACCCCTAATGGCTTTTCCGCCTCTATGATATTCATGACATCCTCAAAAGTCAGGGGCTCAAAATACAGCCTGTCTGATGTATCATAATCAGTACTCACGGTTTCCGGATTGCAGTTGACCATGATGGTCTCATAGCCCCCGTCGTGCAGCGCAAATGAGGCATGCACGCAGCAGTAGTCAAATTCAATTCCCTGGCCTATGCGGTTGGGCCCGCTTCCAAGGATCACTACCTTCTGCTTCTTTGCCGGTGTTATCTCACCCTGGGTCTCATAGGTGGAATAATAATACGGGGTATATGCTTCAAATTCAGCTGCGCAGGTATCCACAGTCTTAAAGGTGGGCAGGACCTTTAATCTCTTGCGCCGCGCCCTTATCTTATCCTCGCTTGTACCGCACAGATACCCCAGCTGAATATCTGAATAACCATACCTCTTTGCTTTATAAAGCTTTTCTTTTGTCAGGTCTTTTATTGTGCAGCCTTCAAAATCCTTCTCAAATTCCACAAGCTGCTTTATATTATTTAAAAACCAGGGATCTATCTTTGTAAAACTGTATATTTCTTCAATATCCCTTCCAAGCTCAAAGGCCAGCTTTATATAAAATATCCTGTCCTGGTTGGGGACAGATAATTTTTTATTTAGAAGCTCTTCAGATATGCCGCCGGCCCCATCGGCACCCAGCCCGTAGCGGTCTATCTCAAGGGACCTTATTGATTTTTGCAGGGCCTCTTTAAAGGTCCTTCCAATAGACATCACCTCCCCCACAGATTTCATCCTTGTGGTAAGGCTTATGTCTGTGCCAGGAAATTTCTCAAAGGCCCATCTTGGAAACTTGACGACCACATAATCAATTGACGGCTCAAAACAGGCAGGTGTCTTTTTGGTAATATCATTGGGTATCTCATCAAGCGTATAACCTATGGCCAGTTTTGTGGCGATTTTGGCTATTGGAAAGCCTGTAGCCTTTGAAGCCAGGGCACTGCTCCTTGAGACCCTCGGGTTCATCTCTATTACAGCCATCTTCCCATTTTCGGGATTTACTGCAAACTGTATATTTGACCCTCCGGTCTCGACCCCTATCTCCCTCATTATATCCAGGGCCGCATTCCTCATCACCTGGTATTCCCTGTCAGTTAAAGTCTGTGCAGGGGCGACGGTTATGCTGTCTCCTGTATGCACACCCATTGGGTCAAAGTTTTCAATGGAACAGACGATCACTGCATTATCATTCTTATCCCTCATGACTTCCAGCTCATATTCTTTCCATCCTGCCACTGATTTTTCCACCAGCACTTCAGATACCGGGGAAAGGTCCAGCCCCCTGGTGACTATCTCTGTAAATTCCTCCTTATTGAAAGCAATTCCGCCGCCCAGGCCCCCGAGTGTAAAGCTCGGCCTTACGACCAGGGGGAACTTCAGCTCTTCGCTGAAATGGAGAGCTTCACTCAAAGTATGCGCATATCCCGAAGGCGGTACATACAGGCCGATATTTGCCATTGCATCCTTGAACTTCTCCCTATCCTCTGCCTTGTTTATAATATCAACATTTACGCCCAGAAGTTCCACACCATATTCATCCAGGACATTTTCCTTGGCAAGCATGACTGCGATATTGAGTCCAGTCTGTCCACCCAGGGTGGGCAGTATGGCATCGGGCCTCTCCTTTTTTATGATCTTGGTCACAAATTCCGGGTTTAATGGTTCGATATAGGTCCTGTCTGCAAACTCAGGATCCGTCATGATGGTAGCCGGATTTGAGTTTACCAGCACCACCCTGTAACCTTCATCTTTTAATACCTTGCAGCCCTGTGTCCCTGAATAATCAAACTCGCATGCCTGGCCTATGATTATCGGGCCGGAGCCTATTATCATCACAGTTTTTAAATCTTTCCTTTTTGGCATTTGATCAACTCTTAAAATTATCTATAAGGTCCATAAAACTTGAAAAAATATATCTTGAATCATGCGGGCCGGGCCCTGCTTCCGGATGATGCTGGACCGTGATCGCAGAAACTTGCGGATAATGAAGTCCTTCGATGGTCCCATCATTTAAATTTTTATGTGTCACCCTGTAATTTGATATCCCTATTCCCTCCAGGGACTCTATATTCACAGAGAATCCATGGTTCTGGGTCGTCACTTCCACCTCGCCGCTATCAAGGTTTTTTACTGGATGGTTTGCCCCATGGTGGCCGAACTTAAGTTTATAGGTCTTTGCACCAAGAGCCAGCGAGAGTATCTGGTGTCCCAGGCAGATACCGAATATAGGTTTTTTGCCCACAAGCTTTGCAACATTTGCCACGGCATAATCTACTGCTGCAGGGTCCCCGGGGCCATTGGATAAAAGGATCCCGTCAGGACCCATACCGAGGATCTCTTCAGGAGAGGTCCTGGCCGGGACCACCGTGATCTTAAAACCGGCCTCATCCAGGCACCTCAATATATTCAATTTGATTCCAAAATCATAGGCCACAATGCTATATTTAAAGCCGCTCTTACCGGGACTAAAGACATAAGGCTTGCTGCATGTGACAAAATCTACAAGATTTCTTCCTGCCATATCGGGATATCCATCCAGCTTTTTTTGAAGCTCCTTCTCGCCGGTTCCATCAGTGGTGATAATACCCTTCATCGCGCCCTCTTCCCTGATGTGCCTTGTGAGCTCACGCGTATCGATCTCTGATATGCCGATTATCCTGGATGTTTTAAGGTACTGCCCGAGGCTGGCTTCCGCCCTCCAGTTGCAGTAATAGTCCATATATTCCCTCACGATAAAGCCCTTTACCTGCACTTTTGAGGATTCCACATCCTGGCTGTTTATCCCATAGTTGCCTATCTGGGGATATGTCATGGTGACTATCTGCTCGCAGTATGAAGGATCAGTCAAGATCTCCTGATAACCGGTCATTGAAGTATTAAAGACCACTTCCCCTATGACTTCCCCGGAAAAACCAAAGTTTTTCCCATAAAAGACCTTTCCATCGGAAAGGGCCAGTATTGCTCTCAAACTATTTACCCCTGTATTCTATCTTGCCATTGCTAATCGTATAAATTATTTCACCCTGCAGCTTCTGCCCTATGAATGCACTGTTCCTGCTTGCTGAAATAAAACTCTCCTTTGTAGTCTTTCCTTCTGCCTCCAGGTCTATCACTGCTATATCGGCCCTTCTCCCGATCTCGATCTTTCCAGCCTCAATACCGAGGATCCCGGCAGGGCCGCTGGTCAACAGCGGTATTACCTTTTCAATATCCATTTTTTCCCTGAGGCATAATATTGTATGGCTTGCCCCGAAAAGGGTCTCGAGCCCGGTGGTCCCAAACTCAGCCAGCCTGAACGTGGTATTTTTTCCTGTATCAAGATGAGGCGCATGGTCACTTATTATGGCATCTATGGTACCGTCTTTTATGCCCCCGACAAGGGCTGCCCTGTCGGCCTCGCTCCTGATCGGCGGCTTTACCTTAAAATTGGTATCAAATGACCCCAGGACACTATCATTGAAAAAAAGATGGTGGGCCGTTACATCGCATGTGACATTTATCCCCTCTTTTTTGGCCTCCCTTATCATCTCTACTCCCCCAGCAGTGCTCAAATGCGTTATGTGGATCCTTGCCCCGGTTTTTTTGGCCAGCATGATATCACGGCCGATCATAAGGTCATCTGAAAGGTGTGAGATCCCTTCAAGGCCCAGCACGGCAGAATACTCCCCTTCATGCACCATGCCGGAACCAGAAAAACTGCCCACTTCCTCATGAAGGATAAGCGGAAGGCCAAATTGCCTGGAGTACCTCATGATCTCAAAGGCAAGCTTCCCGTCACTTAATGCTTTGCCGTCATCAGAAAAGCCTACAGCCCCGGCTTCTTTTAATAATCCCATCTCAGTGATCTCGGCACCTTCAAGCCCCCTGGTCATGGCAGCAACCGGATAAATATTGCAGCCGGTATCCGAAGCCTTTTCTATTATATACTTTATGACCTGCTGGCTGTCTGCAACAGGCTTTGTATTGGGCATGCAACAAATAGAGGTGATACCACCCTTAAGAGCTGCCCTGGCCCCGCTCTGGATGGTCTCACGGTCCTCATATCCGGGATCCCGGAGGTGCACATGCATATCCACAAGCCCTGGGACCACGATCATGCCCCCTGCATCGATTACTTCTATGTCTTTGCCGGATGCCTTTATATCTTTTCCGATTTCTTTTATACTGCCGTCTTCGACTAGTATTCCGGCACCAGGCTTACTTCCCCCTGCAGCGCCTATTATTTTCCCATTTTCTATAAGTATCCTGATCTTTAAATCTCCCATCTGGTCTTTTTATTAACCCAGTATTAAATAGAGCAGAGCCATCCTTACCGCAACCCCATTGGTCACCTGCTCTTCTATCACTACCCTGCCCGCCATCTCGCCCTCAAGGCCCATGAGCTCATCGCTTATCTCGATTCCCCGGTTGACAGGCCCCGGATGCATTACTATGGCATTTTTTTTCATCCGGAGCAGCCTCTCCATATTAATACTCAGGAACCTGTTATATTCCCTCACTGATGGATAAAGCTTCCTGTCCTGCCTTTCAAGCTGCATCCTCAGCATATATATAATATCAGCATCTTCTATGACATCATCTATACAGTGGGCAATATTCATTTTTGAAAAATCCTCCGGCAGCAGCATGGCAGGTGCCACGACTATTACTTCCATTCCCATCATCTCAAAAAGCTTTATATTGGACCGCGCCACCCTGCTGTTCAGGTAATCGCCCACAATGGCCACTTTGAGGCCCGATACGTCCCCGAACTTTTTTTTGATCGTATAAAGATCCAAAAGCGCCTGGGTAGGATGCTGGTATTTTCCATCACCTGCATTTATCACCGGGACATCTAGGATGCGGTCCGCCATCCTGACTGTCCCGCTATCGCTGTGCCTTATGACTAATAGGTCCACTTTCATGGCAAGGATCGTCCTAAGTGTATCTATTATGCTCTCGCCCTTCTTCAGGCTGCTGGTACTACTGGAAAAATTGACCATATCTGCACTGAGCCTTTTTGCAGCTATTTCAAAAGATGCCCTTGTCCTCGTACTCGGCTCAAAAAAGAGGTTGACTATCGTCTTTCCCCGGAGTGTCGGTACCTTTTTAATCTCCCTGTCCGAGATATCCACAAAAGAATCGGCACTCTCAAGTATCTGTACCACTTCACTTTTGGCCAGGCTCAAAACATCTAAAATACTTTTTTTACCCAACATATTATTTTCCTTTATCCTCCACCAGCATCACACTGTCTTCCCCATCGGTCTCCTTTAGCTTTACGGCCACCATTTCATTTGCCGCAGTGGGAAGGTTTTTCCCCACATAATCGGCTCTTATGGGAAGTTCCCTGTGTCCCCTGTCGATCAGTACGACAAGCTGAACGGTCTTCGGCCTTCCAAGGTCTATGAGCGCATCAAGGGCCGCTCTTATGGTCCTCCCGGTATAGAGCACATCATCTACAAGGATCACATTTTTGTCTTTTATATCAAAGGGTATATAGGTCTTGCGTATATCAGATCTTATATTCTGCCTTATATCGTCACGGTAAAATGATATATCGAGCTCTCCTGCCTTGACCTTTCCACCCTCAAATTTTTCAATATTTTCTGCGATCCTCTTTGCAAGGGGCACCCCCCTCTTCTGGAGGCCTATCACTACAAGGCTGCTAGAGCCCTTATTTTTTTCAAGGATCTCATGGGATATCCGCTTCAGCACCCTGTCCATATCGGCTTCACTTAAAATATTTGCTTTTTCAATCATAAAAAATCACCATATAAAAAAACCTCCTTACAAAAAAAGTAAGAAGGCCTTCATAACTATATTATTAAATTTTTTAAATAATAACTTTTTCATACCCTTTTTAGCCTCTCCGGACTATTTTAAAGGTTTAATATTCAGTTTTGACTCCAAAAAACACTATAGGGGATTAGCAGTAAAAATTCAAGAAGAATTTATAAACAGATTATTTTAAGCCTCTTCTTAATTTCCTGAGCTTATAATTCAGGTCGCCTGATACCTTGTCCCTGGAATCAAAGCTTCCCCTCTCCTGTCTCTCTCCGCCATCAAAGCTTTTCTCTGTCTGGGGCCTTGCCTCATTTACAGCTATTGTCCTATCTTTATGGCTGCTCTGGTTGAACTTTTCCACGGCTTCTTTGGCCTGGTCTTCAGTTTCCATCTCTACGAATCCAAATCCCTTGGATTTTCCATCCGGCCTCATGATCACTTTGCTGTATACTACTGGGCCGACTTCACCAAAAAGTTCTTCAAGATCCTTCTCAGACACAGAGTACTCCAGATTGCCGACATACATTCTCTCATTCACTTACTTATACCTTTCTTCACTTATGTCTTTGCTCTATATATAAACAGGCGTAACAACTTATATTAAATGATGATCTTGAACTTATTGGATAGGATGACCAGGAGAAAATAAATTCTAAAGAGAGATATTTTAGCAACTAAAATCAGGGCTCCACTACCTTGCCCATAAAGAGGATGCTCCCACTCCTATCATCTGAGATGACAAAAAAGAAGGGCCTGTCCACTATAAATTCAATTAACTCAGGCTCTTCGATCATGGCTGATTCCACCATCTCGACCACAGTTACCGCGGCTGCTTCGCTCCCCTTTTCGTTTACCTCTATTACTGCCTTATGGAGCACGCGTGAGATAAATATATCAGGTGCTATCCCGGAAAAATCTGCTTCGGGACCAAAGGCGATTCCCATTCCAAGGCTGGATAGAGTTGTATTTAAAAGTTTTATCCCGTATTCCATCTTGAACCTGGGCATATGGATATTCACTTCAATCTCAGAAAATGAGCCGGTGATCTTATTCCATGTATCTCCATCAAAAGACTCCAGGACGGTATCGACTCCGACTCCCGCATCCGGCAGGATCATATACATGGCCATCTTATCCTGTCCATAAGGAAGCCTGACGCTTGAAAAATCATCTCCCTCAAAATACATGAAGTCTCTCCTCTGTACCATAGTGGGGACCTTTTTGCTGCTCCCGTCCAAAAGATTAAAATCTTCATCCACGGTCAGGTTCTCATCAAACTCATATGTCCAGTTTCCCTTAAAGTATATTGCGTTTATAAGGTACATGATGACATCCGGGGGGATCTCTCTGAGCATCTTTTTTATCTTTTCCCTTGTTGCATCAGAGATCCATCCATTTATAGTATCAACTGCATCCGGGCTAGAAAAATCAAGCTCTTTTACTTCGGAGCCGTAATACTTCTCGTTTCTAACCACAAAATCCTCTTCCGGCTTAAACCCTTCCCTCAGCCATATGGAATTTGCAATGGCCATATCAATATCACTGTCAGCATTTTCAATAGCTACCATAAGGTCCCTGAATCCCCGGTTTAGCTCTTCAAGGTCCATCCCCGAAAACTCCAGTGCCTCTCCCATTGCAAGGCTCGTCTCTCCCACTGCCCCGTTATATGTCATTGCCAGGGCCAGGAGTATTGAAAGGGGTGATATAAATATATTGGAATCCTT
>SDBS01001964.1_pt1 | contig 20723 bp, 20 predicted proteins | sample 2277091 | NCBI WGS metagenome assembly SDBS01 (sample SAMN10404972, study PRJNA504765) | marine sediment metagenome | isolation source: marine sediment core GS10_PC15, 163 cmbsf | place: Arctic Ocean: Southern Knipovich Ridge | collected 2010 | reverse complement strand
AAAATTGCAGAATTTCCGGAAATTCATGCCTGGGATGTTATCCCTGTAAATGGTTTGCTCTTTATGATTGGCGAGGATGGGTTTTTTCAATATGATTACTCTGGGCCTGATGATATAAGCCTGTTGAGTTCAATTCTGGTTGACAATCCATAGTGGGATATGTAATATACAATGGTGTCCGTTTTTTCCCCGAATAATATTGATTAATAAATAACAAAGCCTGCTCTTTAATTGCATTTTTTGTTAAAAGAGCTCAGTATTTTTTCCATCTTTGCTTATTGAACCACATAAAAAATAATTTTCCGGGCAATGACTTCTTCGAATTTGTTTCAAAAGATTTTAAGCAAGCAAAGTTTTCTTTGTATTGGATTAGATTCCGATCCTGAAAAAATTCCGGATCACCTCAAATCAACAGATGATCCTGTTTTTGATTTTAACAGGCAAGTTATTGATGCTACTCATAATTATGCTGTAGCATACAAGTCCAACATTGCATTTTACGAAAGCCAGGGTATTGCGGGCTGGATAAGCCTTCAAAAAACCCTGGAGTATATTCGCTCTGTTGATAAAGATTTGTTTGTAATTGCAGATGCAAAAAGAGGAGATATTGGAAATACATCCAGGATGTATGCCAAAACCTTTTTTGAAACAATGCCATTTGATGCAGTTACGGTAGCTCCTTATATGGGAATTGATTCTGTTGAACCATTTCTGCAGTATAAGGATAAGTGGGTCATACTTCTGGCACTGACCTCCAATAAAGGTGCCGAAGACTTTCAGTTTTTAAAGGATGAGAATCAAGGAGACAGACTTTTTGAGCGAGTGCTGGCCAAAGGGAAAGAATGGGGATCAAAGGATCAAATGATGTTTGTAGCCGGTGCAACAAGAGCTGAAATGCTGAGAGATATCAGGAAGATCATTCCCGACCATTTTATGTTGGTTCCGGGAGTTGGTGCTCAGGGTGGCAGTTTAAAGGAAGTTGCACATTTTGGTATGAATGACCAATGTGGATTATTGGTAAACTCTTCGAGGGGGATTATATTTGCTGATAATGGAAAGAATTTTGCCAGGGTAGCGTCTGAAAAGGCAAAAGAACTTAAAGAAGAAATGAAGATGTACCTTGAAGAAAGGGGGATTTTATAAAGTCAAAAAGTTAAAGGGTCGAAGGGTCAAAAGAGTAAGATGCCCTGACCTTTCGACTTTTTAACCTTTCGCCCCTTTGACATATTTACTATTTACATGCAAATGCGGTTTCAAAATTCTGAATAAGATGCGGATAATATACAGCAATTGATCAATTGTTCTCCTTTGTTCAATTAATATTTATAATAACCGTACTGCTAAAAACAGGCTTTTTGTTTATCTTTATAAATAGAAGCCACTAATTTAACTAGTTATGAATGAGGCTTTTCTTCAATTTCTTTGGAAGAAAAAACTACTTCTGACTGAAAAGGTTCATTCTTCTTTGGAAGAGAGGATTAAGATAATAGAGCAGGGAGAATTGAATCGTCATTCCGGGCCTGATTTTTTTAACGCCAGGGTTGAGATTGGCGGAATACTCTGGGTTGGGAACATCGAACTTCATTTAAAATCATCAGACTGGTACCGGCATAAGCATAATCTTGATCCGGCATATGATAATGTTATTTTGCATGTTAGTATTAACCATGACAGGGATGTGATTACTTCAAATGGCAGGCTTGTTCCAAGTTTGATACTTAAGGTTAAAGAGGAGCATTTGAATAAGTATTCAGAATTGATGGAAAAACATAAATGGGTAGCCTGTGAGGATGATTTGTTTAAAGTGGATCCGTTTCGGATCAAATACTGGTTGGGAAATGTACTGGTAGAAAGACTGAAGGAGAAAGCAACTTCGTTTGAATTGCTCTTGAAAGCAAATATGAATGACTGGGAGGAAACCTTTTATCAGGGATTGGCAAGGAGTTTTGGATTTAAGGTAAATAGCAACCAATTTGAAAGACTTTCAAGAAGTCTTCCGGTAAAACATCTCTTGCATCACAGGGATAATTTATTTCAATTAGAGGCTTTGTTATTTGGTCAGGCCGGATTCTTAAGTGAAGAGCTATTTGGTGATGAGTATTTCAGGAAGCTTTCGGAGGAATACTTTTTTCTTAAAGCTAAATTTCAACTACAACCAATGGCATCACATCACTGGAAATTTATGAGAATGAGGCCTTTAAATTTTCCTACTATTCGAATTGCCCAATTTGCAGGATTGATATTTCATGCACAAGGTTTGTTCTCAAAGTTTATGGAAGCAACTGAAGTAGATGACTTATTAAATTTATTAAGGTATGGTACTTCCGCCTACTGGGATGACCATTACCGCTTTAATAAGCCTTCAAATTACAGGGAAAAACCACTGGGTTTAGATGCAAGGTATTCTTTATTAATCAATACCATAATACCATTTTTGTATATGTATGGAATGTATTTGGATAAGGAGGAATTAATAAGCAGGGCTATCAATTTTTTTGATAAAATCCCTGCTGAGAAAAATGCAATCATCAGGAAATGGGGAGAGATCGGGATCAAGGCTGATAGCGCCTTTTATTCACAAGCCTTACTTCAACTAAAGAATAATTATTGTAAGTTTAAAAAGTGTTTGGACTGTGAAATTGGAAATCTAATCATTGCCCGTAAAATTATATGAGAGATCGCCAGGTTGAAGGATGTTCTGGTAAAAGGCAGGGATTAAACCTTAATATGAAAAAAATTCTTGTAACCGGAGCTGGTGGTTTCTTAGGAAGTAGGCTGGTAGAACTCCTCAACGAGCTTGAGGAAGTTGAAGTAATTCCTGTTTCCCGCAACACTAATTCTCTAAGTGATGCATGGAAAGACCTGGAATATGATCATCTGGATATTACAAACCCCTCAGAAGTTTCTGCCATTTTTGATAAGTATCAACCCGATGTGGTGATAAATACTGCTGCAATGTCTGGAGTAGATGCTTGTGAGGAATCAAAAGCTGAATGCTGGAAAGTAAATACAGAAGCTTTACAAGCTTTGAGTAACAAGGCTAATCAATTTGGAGCTCATCTAATCCATTTATCCAGTGACTTTGTTTTTGATGGAGAGTTGGGTCCATATTCTGAGGAAGATATTACGAACCCATTAAGCCATTATGGATATTCCAAATTATCTGGAGAAAAAGTAGTATTCGAAACAGCGAATAAGTGGACTATCATACGTACAATTCTGGTGTACGGAATCCCCTCTGTTCCGGGAAGGTCAAATTTTCTTCTTTGGGTAAAAGGAGAATTGCAGCGAAAGCAGGCAATTCGGGTTGTCTAGGATCAATACAGGATGCCTACCCTGGTCGATGATCTTGCAAAAGCATGTTTGGTTGCGGCCCTTGAGCAAAGAACGGGCTTGTACCATGTTTCCGGAAATCAAATGTTAAGTATTCTGGAGATGGCACGTAAAATTGCTGACTTTTACAACCTGGATTCCTCTCTGATCTCTCCGGTGTTTTCCAGTCAGTTAAATCAAAAGGCCAGGAGACCATATAAAACAGGATTTATTCTGGATAAGGCAATCAGATATTTAGATATGCCTCTTCGTTCTTTTGACGATGGCTTGAAATATATTGAATCAGCCACCCATGTTTAGGCCTTTTTCAGTTTTTTACTTTTATAGGAATTAATTGATTTGTTCTAAAAAAAAACTATCTTTGCAGTTCTTTAAAAATCAGGCAGGAATCTAAAATTATAATAGTCTTATGTACCTTACAGGAGAAAAGAAAAAAGAAATTTTCAAAAAACATGGGAAGGATGATGTAAACACAGGTAGTTCAGAAAGTCAGATTGCGCTTTTTACATTCCGTATCGCCCATTTAACCGAACATCTGAAAAATAATAAAAAAGATTTTAGCACTCAAAGGGCTTTGTTAAAGTTAGTTGGTAAAAGGAGAAGCCTTCTTGATTATCTCAAAAAGCGGGAAATTGAACGATATCGTGCAATTATAAAAGCTTTAAAATTACGGAAATAAGAAAAAAAGGCAATTTACCGATTGCCTTTTTTCTTAGCTTATTTTATAGGTGAATATTAGAAATTTAATGAGAAAATGATGTATAAAGTTGTAGAAAAATCTATTGATCTTGGAGATGGAAGAACCATTACGCTTGAAACCGGAAAACTGGCAAAACAAGCAGATGGTGCAGTAGTTCTGAAAATGGGAAAAACAATGATTCTTGCCACAGTAGTGTCAGCGCATACTGCAAGGGAAGATGTTGATTTTATGCCACTTTCAGTTGATTATAAAGAAAAATATGCGGCCATGGGGAAGTTTCCGGGGGGCTTCATGAAGAGAGAAGCACGTCCTAATGATTATGAGATACTGATTTCCAGACTGGTGGACCGGGCGTTAAGACCTCTGTTCCCTGCAGATTATCATGCTGACACTTTTGTAAATGTTACCATGTTCTCAGCGGAGCAAGAAGTTATGCCTGATGCCCTGGCAGGTCTTGCAGCCTCTGCCGCTATGACCATTTCTGACATTCCTTTTGCCGGCCCCATATCTGAAGTTCGTGTTGGTAGAATAGATGGAGAAATGAAAATTAATCCCACTTTTACTGAAATGGAGAAAGCCGATATCGACATAATAGTGGCGGCAACCATTGACAATATTATGATGGTGGAAGGGGAGATGAATGAAGTTTCAGAATCTGAAATGCTTGAATCTATTAAGTTTGCACATGAGGCAATTAAAATTCAATGCCAGGCTCAGTTAGATATGGCAAAGGAGCTTGGAGTTGTAAAGAGAGAATTTGATCATGAAAGAAATGATGAAGAGCTTAAAGAAAAATTGACCAAAGAAACTTTCGATAAGCTATATGAGGTGGCGAAAAATCATATTTCTGATAAGCACCTCCGGTCAGAATCTTTCAGTAAAATAAAAGAAGATTTCCTTGCGCAATATGAAGATGAGGAGGAAGTGGATAAAACATTGGTAGATCGTTATTTTCACGATGTTCATAAGGATGCTGTCAGGCAAATGGTTCTGGATACCAAAATAAGACTGGATGGAAGAAAAACAGACGAAATCAGGCCTATCTGGAGTGAAGTGGATTATCTTCCTTCATCTCACGGATCTGCATTATTCACAAGAGGAGAAACTCAGTCGCTTACTACAGTAACACTGGGTACTAAACTTGATGAAAAGATGGTGGATAATGTAATGTATCGTGGTACCGAAAAATTTGTACTTCATTATAATTTTCCTGCTTTTTCAACAGGGGACGCCAGGCCAAACAGGGGACTTAGTCGCCGGGAAGTCGGGCATGGGAATCTTGCACACAGAGCATTGAAAAATATGATTCCGAAAGGGAGTGATAATCCATATGCCATCAGGGTGGTTTCAGACATACTTGAGTCAAACGGATCTTCATCTATGGCTACAGTCTGTGCAGGTACTCTGGCACTTATGGATACAGGGATTAAGATAAAAGAGCCGGTCTCCGGAATTGCAATGGGAATGATATCTGATGCAAAATCCGGGAAATATGCCATACTTTCTGATATTCTGGGAGATGAAGATCACCTGGGTGATATGGACTTTAAGGTGACCGGAACAAAAAATGGGATTACAGCTACACAGATGGATATCAAAGTTGATGGCCTTTCATATGATGTTCTTGCCGAAGCACTTGAACAGGCAAAACAGGGAAGAATGCATATTCTCGGGAAGATGATGGAAACAATAAGTGAACCAAGAGAAAATCTTAAACCACACGCTCCCAGAATTGTTCAAATTACTATTCCAAAAGATCTGATTGGTGCTTTGATTGGTCCGGGAGGAAAGGTGATACAGGAAATACAGGCGGAGACAGAAACTAAAATTATAGTTGAGGAAGTTGATAACCTTGGTATTGTTGATGTTTTTGCAGTCGACCAGAAATCAATTAACAAGGCCCTCGACATGATTAATCTGATTGTTGCAGTTCCTGAGGTTGGGGAAATTTATAAAGGGCTTGTAAAGTCGATTACAAGCTTTGGAGCCTTTGTTGAGATTATGCCAAACAGGGAGGGTTTACTTCATATTTCAGAAATTGAATGGAGAAGACTAAGATCTGTAGATGAAGTTCTCAAAGAAGGCCAGGAAGTGGAAGTTAAGTTACTTGATATGGATGAAAAAACAGGTAAGCTAAAACTTTCACGTAAAGTTCTACTCCCCAGGCCGGAAAGAGAGGAACATTCAGACAGAGGAAACCACCGACGGGATTAAGAAAATTCGAAAGTTTTATATAAAAGGCCAGTTTTATGGCCTTTTTTTGTACTTTAAATCCTGAATTGATATCATACTCTTTAATTACTTTTCAGAATGAACCGGCAACAATGGTTTGAAAAAATTGAGCTTACTTTTCAGGATGAGAAATTTACGGCTAAACAGATGCGTTATTTTCGTCCGGACCGGTTTTTTAAGATGGCAGGAAGAATTGAAGAATTTAAATCTGATTGCAAAATATGTGAAACTTACTTTGATGAAGCTGTTGAGATTATTTCCCGCTTAAAGTCGGAAAAAGGAATTTCGGAAGAGGCATTTTATGCATACAATAGTTTGTTTAAAAAGTTAACAGAACATCTGAGAGTTAAACATCAATTGGTATTTCCCCGATATTATTCATCTATATTTACCCTTATTGGAATTTTATCCGGTTTTGCAATCTGGTTCCTGTTCTGGCAATTTATAGGTAGCAAAATGGATTTTATACTTGATAATAAAAGCATGTTCCTGATCTTAGGCTTTGCAGGTTTGAGTGTTGGGAGACTGGTTGGAAGCAGGAAAGATAAAAAAATCAGAGAATTGAATTTAAGATTATATTAAAAAACTTTTCTAACAGGAAAATATTTCATACACAAGTGGAATATAATTATATAGTCATAGAGGGGAATATCGGGGCTGGCAAAACATCACTTGCCAGGAAAATTGCCGAAGAGTCGAATGCAAAATTGATCCTGGAACAATTTGCAGATAATCCTTTCCTCCCAAAGTTCTATAAAGACCCGGAGAGGTATTCATTTCAACTGGAACTGTCATTTCTTGCCGATCGGTATAAACAACTGAAGGAAGAATTAAGCAACCCCGATTTATTCCATTCTTTTATTATTGCCGATTATTATTTTATGAAGTCATTAATATTTGCCGGAACTACACTGAAAGAGGATGAGTATAATCTTTACAGGCAACTTTTTATGATTATTTATGATTCTCTTCCCAAGCCCGACCTTTTCGTTTATCTGCATGTAAATACAGATAAGCTTTTGAGTAATATTGAAAAAAGAGGTAGAAGCTATGAGCAGAATATCAAGTCAGAATATCTCGAAAACCTTCAGAAGGGTTATTTTGAGTTTTTTCGACAAAACCCAAAGATTCGATATTTGATCCTGGATGTAAACAAACTTGATTTTGTTGGAAATATTAGGGACTATCAGAAGATCAGGAAAATAATCCTTGAAACTGAATACCCTGCCGGGATTAACCGTCAAATACTTTTGAGTGAATAAATTTATATGAAATGTTTTTTTTTAATAGAAAACATAGTAGTTTTGTAGGAAGTCGAAGAATTTATTGATTTTAAAAACACATAACCTAATTACCATGAAAAGAATCAAAATTTTAGCATCCATTGTTTTTGCAGTTCTTATTATGACAAGCTGTAACAGCATTAACAAAATGAGTTCAGATCACGAGAACGTTAGTTACAAAGTTGTTCCCGAAGTGCTTGAGACTCATGCTGGCGAAGTGGAGATGACTCTCTCAGGCAGCTTTCCTGAAAAGTATTTCGTTAAGAAAGCCATAGTTGAGGTTACTCCTGTACTTGTTTATGAAGGAGGTGAAACAGCCTTTGAAACTATGGTGTTGCAAGGAGAAGATGTTACCGAGAATAATAAGACCATTAGCTATGCAGGTGGAACATTTTCGACTTCCGGGACAGTGCCCTTTAAAGAAGAAATGAAGAAATCAGAACTTGTATTGAGAGTGAGTGCCTCAATGAAAGGCAAATCAGTTGGTTTTGGTGAGCTAAAGGTTGCCGATGGTGTACTTGCTACTTCAACCTATTTCGGTGCAAAAGCTGATCCTGTCCTTATGAAAGATAAGTTTAAGAGAATTATTGGAGAATCACAGGTAGCGGATATTATGTATCTGATCAATCGTGCCAATATTCGTGGCTCGGAACTGAAATCAGAAGATATAGCGGTATTGAAAACTTATCTTAAAGACGTACAGGCTGCTGAGAACCTGGAGTTTATTGGTGCAGAAGTTTCATCTTATGCATCACCTGACGGGGAGCTTGATTTTAATGAGAAATTATCCAAAAAAAGGGGAGGTGCTGCTGAGAAGTTTTTCTCACGTGAGCTTAAACGCGCCAAAGTTGCGGAAGCAAAAAATGAAGATTTTGTAACTTCCAAAACTACTGCCGAAGACTGGGATGGTTTCCAAAAGTTAATGGAGGGATCAGATATCCAGGATAAGGAACTTATACTACGTGTTCTTTCTATGTACCAGGATCCTGTTGTTCGTGAAAAAGAGATTAAAAATATTTCAGCTGCCTATAAGGTAATTGCAGATAATATCCTTCCTCAGTTAAGAAGGTCAAAAATAACCGTGAATGTAAACAAGATTGGTTTTTCAGATGAAGAAATATTGGATTATATTCATTCTAATCCTGATACACTTGGTTTAGAGGAAGTTCTATATGCTGCTACCTTAACCGATGACCTGGAAAAGCAATTAGGTAGTTATGAACTTGCCCTTGAGAAAGCTCCAAAGTGTGTTCGTGCTGCCAATAATATTGGATTTGTATATATGAAGATGTACAAATTTGAAGAGTCCAAAGCTGCTTTTGAAAAAGCACAAGGACTTTATGACAATGATGCAGTGAAAACCAACCTGGCTTATGCATCTTTACTTACAGATGATGTAGCTAAGGCAAAGGATTATTTCAATTCAGTTGAAAAGCCTGGTAAAGAAGTGAACAATGGTTTGGGTCTTATCAGTATTATGGAAGGTCGTTATCAGGATGCAGTAAATTACTACGGAACAGAAACATGTTACAATGCTGCTCTTGCACACTTATTGAATGATGATGCTCAGGGAGCAAAGACCATACTGGATAAAATAAGTAAAGATTTTGCCAAGTTGTTCTACCTGAAAGCCATTGTTGGAGTTCATGTACAAAATGAAGATTACACTTTCAATAATTTGCGTTCTGCTTGTGAAAAAGAAGCAAAAATGAAAGATATGGCAAAGAAAGACCTGGAGTTTGCCAGGTATTTTGAGAACGATACCTTCAAGTCAATTGTTGAGTAAAATAATATTATTACTAATAAAAAGGGCAGTTTATTTAACTGCCCTTTTTTTAGTTTTTAAATGATAATCCCATAGAACTATCCCTGCGCTTATTGAAATATTGAAAGAATGTTTTGTACCATATTGGGGAATCTCAATGCATGCATCACTTAAATCCACAATTTCCTGGTCTACTCCGCGAACTTCATGCCCAAATACAAAGGCATATTTTTGTTTATGATCAGGTTTAAAATCATCCAGGAAAGTTGAATCCTCTACTTGCTCGATACTTATGATCAGAAAACCTTTTTGTTTTAATTCAAGAATTGCCTGGCTGGTTTTTTTGTAATACTGCCAGTTTACAGATTCAGTTGCCCCCAATGCAGTTTTTTGGATGTCACGGTGTGGCGGACAGGCTGTAATTCCACAAAGACAAATTGATTGAACAAGGAAAGCATCTGCTGTTCTGAATACCGAACCAACATTATTTAAACTTCTTACATTATCCAGTACAAGAACCACGGGAAGTTTCTGTGCCTCTTTAAATTCTTCAAGACTTTTTCTTTCCAGCTCTGAATTAAGAAGTTTTTTCATCTTTGAAATTGTGTTTTGCAAAAATAGGAAAAGATTTCTCAATAGCCAGTTACTACAGTTCTCGTCAGACCACTATTAGTTAGTTTCCCGGGTAAAAAGATAAGTTTATTTACTGGCTTTAGTCAGGAGTGGTCAGACGAGTTTTATTGGCCCTTGAATTAGTATAATAAAAAATGTACTTTTGGATTTTAAAAATTAATTAAATAAGAATGAATATCCACGAATATCAAGGTAAATCAATACTGAAAAGTTTTGGCGTAAAAATTCAGGAAGGATCTGTAACAGATACTCCGGAGAAGGCAGTTGATGTTGCAAAAGAGCTTCAAAAACAAACAGGAACTACGATGTGGGTTATAAAGGCCCAGATTCATGCAGGAGGAAGAGGTAAAGGAGGTGGAGTGAAGTTGGCAAAGACCCTTGATGATGTTAAAGAAATTGCTAAAGCTATATTGGGCATGACACTGGTAACACACCAGACCGGTCCGGAAGGTAAAAAGGTGAATAAGATTCTTGTTGCACAAGATGTGTATTACCCGGGAGAGGAAGAAACCGAGGAGTACTATATGAGTGTTCTTTTAAACAGGCAAACCGGAAGAAATATCATAATGTATTCAACAGAGGGAGGAATGGATATTGAAACTGTGGCAGAAAAAACTCCACACCTGATATTTAAAGAGGAAATCGATCCTAAAGTTGGGATTATGCCTTTCCAGGCCAGGAGAGTGGCCTTTAATCTGGGACTTTCAGGGAATGCTTTTAAAGATATGGTGAAGTTTGTATTGGCTCTTTATACTGCCTACGAAAAAACAGATAGCTCCATGTTTGAGATCAATCCTGTTCTGAAAACCACTGATGGACAAATATTAGCTGTGGATTGTAAGGTGAATCTTGATGATAATGCATTGTTCCGTCATAAAGATTATATGGAACTTCGCGACCTTTCTGAAGAAGATCCTGCGGAAATTGAAGCTGGCAAGTATGACCTCAACTTTGTGAAAATGGATGGTAATGTTGGCTGTATGGTAAATGGAGCCGGCCTGGCAATGGCAACCATGGATATCATCAAACTGTCGGGTGGAGATCCTGCCAACTTTCTCGATGTTGGCGGAACTGCCAATGCGGAAACAGTAGAGGCCGGGTTCAGAATTATTTTAAAAGACCCTAATGTTAAAGCAATTCTTCTGAATATATTTGGCGGTATTGTTCGCTGTGACAGGGTTGCCCAGGGTGTTGTTGATGCTTATAAAAATATTGGAGATATCAAGATCCCTGTAATTGTCAGGCTGCAGGGAACAAATGCCGAAGAGGGAAAGCAGTTGATTGATAAGTCGGGACTAAAAGTTCATTCTGCCATAACATTGCAGGAGGCAGCAGATCTTGTAAAAGAACTGGTATAAAGAAAAGAGTTCCTGATTTGGGGGTCTTTAGAATATTTTATCTTTTTATCCCTGTTCGCTTGTGTGCGCCATCACAAAATGGCATTTTTTCAGAAGCTCCACAGCGACAAATATAAATTACTTCCCCAGTCTCAATTTGTTTTCCTTCAGAATCTTTAAGAATAATATTTCCGGAAATTTTGAGTGGTCCATTTTCTTTAAGCTCAAATAAGGGCAAATCAGCGTTTTTGTTTTTTATATCCTTTTCCATCTTCATCTGTATCTTCTATCTTTTCCCCCTGCACCCACAGTGAAATATGCTCCTTCCCTGATGAAATATTTTCGTTCCTCAAATTTTACCCCGATACGGTTATTCTTCCCTACGGGGCAGGCACGGCAAGCGTCACATTTCACCCTGATGAAATAAAAAGAATTTCATGGGGCAAACGTGGCAAGGCAAACCTGTGCCTTCTTCCAACATTCCAATATTATTCGCTCCCAAAGGCCTTCCCACAACCTGCTCATGAGGTTTTCACTCACTCCGTTCGTTCAAACGTTCCAGTATTCCTTTGCCTCTCACCTCTTCTTTTTTCATTCACCGCTCACCTCTTATTCTAAATCTTCTCTTTCTTTCTCCCAGTCTCCCAGTCTCTCTGTCTCTCTTTCGCCCCATCGCTCCCTCGCCCAGTCGCCCCGTCGCTCCCTCGTTTTATCGCCTTGTCATCTCACCTCTCAAAACTCATCACTCATAACTATCTTCCTGTGCATCCCATCACAATAAGGCATTGAATTTGACTGTCCACACCGGCAAAAAGAAGTGAATTCTCCTGTTTTCAGCTGTTTCCCCTCCGGAGGGATAAGTTTAATTTTTCCTCTTACCACAAGGGGCCCGTTTTTCATTATCTGAATATTAACCGGATCAGGAGTAAACTGTTTCTTTTCATCTAATTCAGCAAAACCATAAGGCCTTCTGATTTTGATATGATTAAAATTAGATTTCGTTACGCTGTCGTTTTTCTTTGCATCATTCCATTTCCACATCAGGGCTTCTGTTGGGCACTTATTTACTATTTCTATGATTTTTTCCGACGGGGCAGCATCCAGATTAACCCAGGGCCGTTTAACAGGATTAAAAACCTCAATCAGTTTGGTATAACAAATCGATGAGTGTATGCATTTACCGGGTTTCCAATAAACTGTAATATCTTTGTTTGAGTAAGTTCTGTTTTTTTCGTCCATCCCTGAAATTTTGGCAGAAGTAAGAAAAGATTAGCTGTATTAAGGCTTATCAATTAATCAGTTTCGGTTCAATAATTTAATGCAACTTTTCACGGTCGATCATTAATCATTCGGCTACACCAGAAACTTGAATCTACCCCGAAAGATAATAATACTGTTCGATAATGCTCTAATCCCTAACTACCAGGCAAGCGGCCATTATATCATGCAAAGCCTGTTTTTTCTCAGTAAAGCCTGCAATTATGTAGCCAATGTTAAAGATCAGACCCGAAATTATTTTTCCAAAATATCTTCCGGTAGCTCTGGCAAAGGATATTGGATTCCCTTCCAAATCTGTAACTTTCAGGCTTAATGCCATTTTCCCAAGTGTAGCCTGGGTTTTGGAAGATTCCATTAGAGCAAAATACAGCCATCCCATAATAGCAATTACTAAAACCAGACCCAAAACAGACCCGATTATTCCTGCAATTCCAAGAAAGGTACTTCCGTTTAAATCAGGGCATTCTCCTATGCCAATGGCAGAAAAAATGATTCCTCCAATGAATGGCAATGCCACCAGGAGGCCAACAAATCCCAGTATCAGGTCATCAATAAGATAAGCAACAAAGCGGAGCCAGAAGCCTGCATACTGGACTTCTTTTTTTTCAGCTGTTAATGTTTCCATAAAATTTTGATTATTAATTGATTCAATAAAGATACAGAAATTCAGGCTTAAAGTCATGAGTTGAAACTAAACACAAAAAGCCCTCCTTTCAGTCGGTTTTTATTGCCTTAATATCGCTTATGAAAACAAGTTTTCAACACTCTTTCAGGCAATAAAAAACCCAACACCTTAGGGTGTTGGATCTTTTTGTGTTTGTCGGGATGACAGGATTACCTCTACGCCTGCGGCGGATCGGTGATCCTGGAAAGTGGTTGATTCAAAAGAAAAACCTTGATTCGCTTCGCTTACTACAGGGTTTTTTATCTGTTTCCTCCTTCAAGCAAGCTTGAGTCAGAGCCAAATAAAAAACCCTGCACTATGTGCAAGGTTTTTCTTTTGTCGGGATGACAGGATTTGAACCTGCGACCCCTTCGTCCCGAACGAAGTACGCTACCGGACTGCGCTACATCCCGATTAAATTTCAACTGCGAAAGTAGAAAATATTCTTTTTTCTTTCAGATTTAAAAGGGTTTTCTTTTATAAGAATTATAACAAATCTGAGGATTTTATCCTTTCAAATACCATTTTAGGGCTTATCCGGATCATACAAGCAAAATCTCCCCGTGCACATTCCCCCCTGCCATAAACTGTACAGGGCCGGCATGCCAGCTCTGTTCCGGGGATCTGAACAGAGAACTTTTCGGGTTGATTGAGAGCACTGAATCCCATACTGGGATGAGTGCCTCCCCAAATGGATATAGTTGGAGTGCCGCATAATGCAGAAATGTGCATATTGGCAGAATCCATGCTGATCATGAATCGCATCTTCGATATCATTGCTATTTCCTGTTCAAGGCTCATTTTCCCTGCCAGGTTCAGGGCATTGTCAACACCAGAGATTAAACTATCAATTTCTGTTTTCTCATGCCCTCCACCTCCAAAAAAGAAAAACCAAACTTTATGATCCTTGTTGATACGCTTCATTAGCTCGATGAAGTTTGATAAATCCCATCGCTTTAAAGCATGCCTGGCCATGGGAGCAATTCCAATCCAGCTAATATCTTCTTGTTGTATTTCAGGAGGGAAAATGCTTCTGACAGTTTCAAAATCCTGGTCTTCAATAATGAATCCTTTAAGACTGTCACCTCCAGTATTTAGTCCGGCTTTTTCAAAAACCTCCAGGTATCTTTCAGTAGTGTGTGGGAGTTTCTTATTGGGTTTGCCTTTAATAAATTCCTTTTTCTGTTTCCTGCCTTTATTTATTCTGAAAACTTTCTTGCCGGATAGTCTGAATAGTGCTGAAACAATCCAGGAACGGATCACTCCATGCAGATCTATGACAGCATCAAATTTCTGTAAACCTGCAAGATCTTTATAGAGGCGAAACAGGCCTTTCAAACCTTTATATTCTTTGTAAAAGTTAGCTGGAAATACTTTGAGACGGGGAATTCCATTAAAGAAAGGAGTAAAACGAGGAGAGCTAACTAAGGTAATATGTAAAGTTTTATTTTCATCCAGCACCTTCCTGATTGCAGGAACTGTAAGAGCCACATCTCCCATAGCTGAAAACCTGAAAACAAGGATTTGTTTATATGAATTTCTGGTTTTGGCCAATTTATTTATATTTTTTGAATATCGAACACCGAACACTGATTAACGATTTTTGATTTATTTATAGTCGGAAAAGTGTTTATGGTTTTTGATTTTTTTGTGCAGTTTCAATGCTCTTTACAAAAATTGAAATCAATTCATTATTCGTTAATCAATATTCGATATTCAATTTATTATTTTGATTTATTGACTTGACACTAGTAATCTTCATAAGACTTTTCTTCAACGAATTGTGAACCGGTTTGTTCGTTTATTTTCTTTTTTATTCTCGACCTTTCATCATTATTAATATATACCTGCCTGACAGTATGAATGAATTCTTTACCAAAATCCTTTCGTCTTTCATATTCCCGGCATTGATCTTCAATATCCCAGAGCCTCGAATTAACTTCTCTCAGTTGCTTATACAAAGAATCTTCTTTTTTAAGGATCTGAGCAGCAGATTCACTCAAAACCTCATATTCAAGTCTTATATTTTCCAGTTTATTTTCGTCCTTGATATTTTCCAGTTTTATTTCAAGTATAGTAAGTTTATCAACGATTTCGCCATTGGAGACTTCAATTTTCATGTTTAAAGAATTATTTATTTTGAACAAAAATAATGAAATTTGATAATTGAATTTTGGTGCTTGTGATTTATTTGGATTTTATGCTTTGATTTTTTGTGATTTTCATTTTACAGCGGATCAACATCAACTACAACTTGCATTTGCCTGAATTCATCTTCAAGCTTGTTGATTTCATTTTGCAGTAATATTTTGGCCTTTACATAGCTTCGGTCTCTTTCAATTTTGATTAGAATACTTTTCAGATGCCACTTATGAATTTTACTGATCAACGGAAATTCAGGCCCGAGCACTCTTGTTCCAAATACATGTTTTAGTTTATTTCCCAGGAATATTGCTCCTTTATTTAAAATATTCAGATCCTTATGCTTGAGAGTTATTTTTATGAGCTTGTAATAAGGGGGATATTTGAAAGTCTTTCGTTCCAGCATCTGATTTTTATACATTTTCTGATAGGCTCCTTTTATAACCCATTGAAGGACTTCATGCTCAGGATCGGAGGTTTGAATGATAACCTTACCCTGTTCCGATTTCCTTCCGGCTCTGCCACTTACCTGTGTAAGCAGTTGGTAACTTCTTTCATAGGCCCGGAAATCAGGGAAAAAAAGCAGATTGTCAGCATTCAATACACCAATAAGCTTTACATTCTCAAAATCGAGTCCCTTGGAAATCATCTGGGTTCCAATGAGAATATCATTTTTTCTCATTTCAAAATCGGAAATGATTTTATGGTATGCCCGTTTTGTTCGTGTAGTATCGTAATCCATACGTACCACTTTTGCCTCAGGAAAAACCAGACGGGTTTCTTCTTCTATTTTTTCCGTACCAAAGCCGCGTGTCCTGATATTTGTTGAGTCGCATTCGGGACAGGAATTTGGAGAGCTGATTGAGTAGCCACAATAGTGGCAATTCAAATCGTTTGAGTATTTATGAAATGTAAGGTTTACATCACAATGTTTGCAGCTGGGAATCCATCCACATTCATTGCATTGTATGTAGGGAGACCACCCCCTGCGGTTTTGAAACAGGATTATTTGTTTATTCTGCGAAAGAGCTTCGGACATAGAAGCATAAAGTTCCGGCGTAAAATGTGAAACCATTCTTTTTTTTCGATATGCATCCCTGGTATTGGCAAGTTCAGAAAGAGGCAATTTTACCTTGCCATGGCGATCATTTAGTTCCACCAGGGCATATTTTCCGATTTCAACATTATAATAAGACTCAAGCGAAGGTGTGGCTGTGCCAAGAAGAGTTTTAGCCTGGTGTAAGTGTGCAAGATACAAGGCTGCATCTCTTGCATGGTAACGCGGTGCAGGATCATGTTGCTTGTATGAGCTTTCATGTTCCTCATCAATAATAACCAAACCAAGATTTTGAAAGGGAAGAAAGATGGATGAGCGAACTCCAAGTATGATTTGACAGTTATCATCTGTGGATTTCCCTGACAGATTCTTCCAGGTTTCTGCTCTTTCAGAGTCATTGTACCGGGAATGGTACACAGCTATTTTCCCTCCAAAGTATTTTTTTAAGCGCGAAATAATTTGTGTTGTCAGACCAATTTCAGGAAGCAAATACAATACCTGCTTGCCCTTTTTGATTTCTTCCAGGATCAGGTGAGCGTAAATTTCCGTTTTCCCGCTTGAAGTTATACCATGAAAAAGAATGCTATTGTTTGTTTTGAACTTCTTTTTGATTTCTTCAAATTTTTCAAGCTGTATATTACTAAGCTTTTTCAGGGGATGGAGCTGGGTGGAGTGTACTTGAAGGCGTGATATTTCCTTGTAAGTTTTTTTGAGAATCCCCTTTTTTACCAGGGCTTCCAGGGCTGGTTTATTGATTTGCCTGTCGGCAATCAGCTTGCTCATTCTTAACTCAGAAGCAATTCCATCGTCCTCATTTGCAAGGTAAATTAGTCCTTCAAGAGCCTGATTTTGTTTGGGAGCTTTCTTCAATTTGTCAAGAATAGCATTAAGCATTTCCGGATCCTGAAGTTTTTCTGTAATATTTATATAGGCTTCAAGCCTGGGTTTGTACTGTGCTCTGAGTTTCTCTTCTATGAGGATTAACTTTTTACTTAGAAGATTGGAAATAAAGGGAAGTGAATTTTTTAGATGTACAACAGAATTTAATTCCTTTACACTTGCTGATGATTTTCCTTCCAGATAATTAAGAATTGCCTGTTCTCTTTTATCCAGAGATTCCTGATTTAATTTTGAATCTTTGCCGAAGTCTTCCTCCAAAGGAGTTCTTAGGTCTTTTTGAGAGAGTTTTACTCTTGTTTCACTTTCTGGCCTCAATCCTGAGGGGAGGGCTGCTTTAAAGATTTCTCCCTTAAAACACATGTAGTAAGATGACATCCAATCCCAGAATTCTAATTGCGAAGGCAGAATAAATGCCAGGGCATCCGGAAGAGCCTGAATTTCTTTTGGAATATAGTCTGAAGGAGGTTTATTATGAACCTTAACAATAATGGCAGTATATATTCTCTTTTGTCCGAATTGCACAATGGCCCGCATACCCGGACTTACATCATGTGACAGTTCTTCAGGGATGGAGTAGGTAAATTCCCCTTTTACCCTGAGCGGAAGAATAAGGTCTGCATAAATTCCTGACATACATTTTAAATAGACAAAACCCTGGACATTTCAAGCATTTCCTGGTTTATGGCTTTATTTAATTTAATTGCTTTTCTGAAAGGTACCAGAACCACTTCCCCATTCTGAAGTCCCACCATAACACTTTTCTGGTCATCAAGTAAAGCCTCAACAGCTGCATAGCCAAGCCGGCTTGCGGCAACACGATCAAAAGCACTGGGTGAACCTCCTCGCTGTATATGCCCTAAAACGGTAACTCTTATTGAATAATCCTTAAAATCTTCTTTTACTTTTTCGGCAATTTGAAAAGCACCTCCTTCTTCATCCCCTTCAGCAACAATAATAATATTGCTCGATTTTTTTCTTCTGAAGCCATCTTCCAAATAATTTTTTAAATCGTGTACCTGGTTTTTAACCTCAGGGATGAGTATGGCTTCGGCTCCACAGGCCACACCGCTTCTTAGAGCGATGAATCCGGCTTTAGCCCCCATTACTTCAATAAAAAACAGCCGGTTGTGTGCAGATGCAGTATCTCTTATTTTATCAACAGCATCAATTATGGTATTTAATGCCGTATCGTAACCGATAGTATAATCAGTACCATAAATGTCATTATCTATGGTGCCGGGAACACCTACAAACGGAGTCTCATACTCTTCATTGAAAATCCTTCCCCCGGTGAAGGTTCCATCACCGCCAATAACCACAACACCATCTATTTGATTTTTTTTCAGGTTTTCATATGCTTTTTTTCTTCCTTCCACTGTTTTAAATTCCTCACATCTTGCAGTCTTTAAAATGGTTCCTCCTCGCTGAAGTATATCACTTACCGAGTAAACTTTCAGCTTTTTAAAGTTCCCGTCTATCAGGCCTCTATAACCATGCCTGATACCAATAACCTCAAGTCCGTTATATATAGCTGTTCTTGTTACAGCCCTGATGGCTGCATTCATTCCGGGACTGTCACCTCCTGATGTAAGTACCCCTATTTTTTTCATTTTACTCATGTAAAAATTTAATAATTTATTAATGTTCCAAAATTAGTTATAATTCCGGGAATTGTTTCAGTAAATGTAAAAACTCACCGGGTGACTCCGGGTCATCTGCTGAGTGGAATCTTAACCTGGACTATTGGCATCACCGGGAACCTCGTTATTCATGAAAGTATTATAGAGTTAGTTTTCAGCTAAGGTAGGACCCTACCTTTGCTTTAATGTCTTTCAGCAACCAGGATGGGGTGGAAGTTGCCCCTGAAATCCCAACCGAATTACAGTTTTCTATCATAGTCTTCTCAACCTCATCAACATTTGAAATGAAGTAAGAGCGTGGATTTGCATTTTTACACACATTAAAAAGAACCTTGCCGTTTGAACTGTTTTTGCCACTTGCAAATAAAATGACATCATGATTATTTGCAAATTCAAAGATATTAGATTCCCGGTTTGCAACTTGTCCGCAAATAGTTTGATGAAATTTTAGTTTAGATACATCATGATTTTTTAATTCCCTGAAATATTCTTCAATTTTTGTTCGAATCTCATTAAATGCTTTCTTGCTTTTGGTTGTTTGAGAATAAAGGTAAACCGGCCTGTTGAAATCAATTCTTTCCAGGTTGTCTGCATGGTCAATCACAATTGCCCGGCCATCTGTCTGCCCAACAAGTCCCTTTATTTCAGCATGCCCTTCCTTCCCATATATAACAATTTGTCCATTATCGGCTTTAATTTCATTATACTTGGATTTTATCCTGCTTTGTAGTTTTGATACTATCGGGCATGTGGCATCCACCAGTTGAATGTTGTTTTTCCTGGCAATCTCATATGTTTCGGGAGGTTCTCCGTGCGCTCTCAAAAAAACAGTGGCATTTTTTAGTTTACGGTATTCTTCGTAAGTAATTGTTTTAAGTCCTTTATCTTCCAGTCTTTTTATTTCCTCTCCATTGTGTACAATTTCTCCCAGACAGTAGATGGTTTCATTCTTTTTAAGCTCTTCTTCTGCTCTTTCAATTGCTTTCTCAACTCCAAAACAAAAACCGGCATTTTTATCTATTTCTATCTTCATTTTTCCAAAGTATCTTCAATAATTTTCATTACCCATTCCATCTGTTCCTTAACACTAAGATGACTGTTATCAAGTAATAATGCATCAGAAGCCTTTTTTAAAGGGCTTATTTTTCTCCCTTCATCAATTTTGTCGCGTGTAAGGATGTTTTTTTCTATTTCCAGGTAACTTACCTTTTGCCCTTTTTCTATAAACTCATCATACCTTCTTTGAGCCCTGATGGAAGGAGAGGCAGTCATGAAAATTTTCAGGTCTGCATCCGGGAAAACCACTGTTCCAATATCCCTTCCATCCATTACAATGCCCTTGTTCTTTCCCAGCTTTCGTTGAATTTCTACCATCTTATTACGTACTTCCTTTATTTTGCTCACCTGACTCACATAATTAGAAACAAAAACAGTTCTGATCTTTTTTTCTACATTTTCTTTGTTCAGGAGGGTTTCAAATAACTGACTGTCCCGGTTAAAATGAAATCCAATCTCAATTCCATTAAGTTTTTCCAGAAGCTTGCTCAAATGTATTTCACCTTTTATTATAAGCTTGTTCTCCAGGCAATATAAGGTAACTGCACGATACATAGCACCACTGTCAATATAAATATAGCCTAGCATTTTTGCAATTTCTTTTGCAAAAGTACTTTTACCACAGGAGGAATATCCATCGATTGCAATGATGAGCTTTGAAATAGTTCTTTCCATAAGAGTTCAAAATTCGGTATTTGATAAA
>SDBS01001963.1_pt1 | contig 20725 bp, 22 predicted proteins | sample 2277091 | NCBI WGS metagenome assembly SDBS01 (sample SAMN10404972, study PRJNA504765) | marine sediment metagenome | isolation source: marine sediment core GS10_PC15, 163 cmbsf | place: Arctic Ocean: Southern Knipovich Ridge | collected 2010 | reverse complement strand
CCTACAAATTGACAATGATATACTAAATCTGAAAAAAAGCTATGGCATTCCTCTCTTTTTCTTTCACCAATCTTATGTCCTTGTTCATCTATTTCATCTTGATTTGTATATACAAACCCTACTTCTTTATGTTTATCAAAATAATTTACAACTCTCTCAAGAGCATTAGGATAAAAAAGATCATCAGCATCTAATCCGAGAAGAATCTGCCCCTTAGATTCATCAAACAATGTGTTTCTAGTTACTCCTTGACCAACATTTTCCTGATTAATCAATCTAATACTATCACATTTTCTCTTATACCACTCTATTTTTCCTTGTGTATCATCTGTACTCCCATCATTTACAACTAAAATCTCATAATTTCCCTTATAGGTTTGGTTTATAGCACTTTCTAAAGAATTACCAATAAATTCTTCAGCATTATATGCTGGGATCATTATTGTAGCTTTCATCTTTTAAGAAATTCCCCCAATAGTTTTCTTGTTTCTTCTTTCATTATTGGTTTTCCATCAACAATATGGTCCCAATAAGCAATTTCTTCTGAAATTAATGCAGGAACAACCTCAAAAGATTTTTCCCCATAAACTTTGTTAGATTTTAAATATTTTTCTACAACTTCTTTGGAAGAAAGCCTCATACCTTCACCTTGTGTTTTGCTTAATCCACTTGTATTAATCCTATAAGAATAAAGAGTTTCAGGAATATGCCCTACACTTAAATCTGGCCATTGCTTCATAATCACTTTTAATAAAAAATCATAATCATCAGAAAGTCTAAGATTAGAACCAAATCTGCTTTCTCCAACAAAATACTTGTTAAAAGCCCTGACATGTCCGGGAAAGTGACAATGAAGAATAATATCATTAAAATGCTTATGGATTTCATTTTTATTCATGGTCTTTACTAATCTCCCTTCTTCATCTACTTCTTCATGATTAGAATAAACAACAGAAGTCCTTGGATTTTCATGAAAAGCCGCCAAGATTTTTTCAAGAGCTTTAGATTTAAGAGTGTCATCAGCATCAAGTCCAACTAAAACATCTCCTCTAGAGTTTTCAAGTAAAGTATTTCTAGTATAACCTGTTCCTTGATTCTTTTTATGATTTATTAACCTTATATTAGAATATTTCTTCTGGAAATCTTTTATAATCTCTACAGAATTATCAGGGGTTCCATCATTCACAACTAAAATCTCATAATCTCCCTTATAGGTCTGATTTATAGCACTTTCTAGAGAATCACCAATAAACTCTTCAGCATTATATGCAGGAATCATTATTGTAGCAGATATATTTTTCATTTTTAAGCGGCTTTTAATTTATCTATAAACCCCTTATATAACTGAATATATTTATCTGCAACTTTGTCCCAAGTAAATTTTTGTTCAACAACTTTTCTACAACATAGATTATCTATTTCATCTATATTTTTCACAGCATTTGCCATTAATTCTACTGTCTTATCTTCATTTCTTTTATAATGAGGAACAACATATCCAGTAATTTTGTGGTCAACAGCTTCTTTTGCAGAACCAGTATCTAAAGTAATCACAGGAGTTCCACAAGCAAGGGATTCTATCCTTGTTAAAGTAAAACAATCTCCAATTCTTATTGGCAAAATTGAAGCTTTTGCTTTTTTATAAAATTCTTTTTTTTCTTGATCATTTAGCTCTCCTACATACTCAACATGTGGAGCATGTCTCTTAATTTCAAGATCATAAAAATCTTTTTCAGAAATATTTCCTGCAATTTTTAGAGGAATTCCTGTTTCTAAAGAAACTTTTACTGCTAAATCTTGACCTTTATCTTTTTCTATACTTCCTATTGAAAATAAGAAGTTTTCTTTCTCTTCTTGAAAAGGAAATGTATTAATTTCTACTCCGTTATTAATGACTTCTTGTACATTTACATAATCAGAAAAAACTTCCTTTTGATATTCGCTTAGCGACGTAAAAAGTATATTTTCTTGATTAGGAGAAGGAGTTTTTGCAAATCTTCTAATTTCATGTGGAGTAACAATAAAAGGAATTTGTTTTAATTTATCATGCTTTTCAGAGTGCTCATTAAATAATTTTGTCGAAACAAAATTCCCTGTATGATCATGCACAATATCAACATTCTCATCTAAAAGATAATCCAAGATAATCTGAACATGTTTTTCATATGCTAAAGGATCTTCACCTTCTATTTTAGGTTTTGTCCATTCACTTTGAGAAAGAGTAGGCAATAATTCTCCATAAGGATTAGAATCTGCAGGTGCAGCAGTTATTACAGTATGACCTTTTGCACCAAAAGATTTTCCTAAAGCAAGCACTACCCTTTCAATTCCTCCATATTTTAGATTAGGCTTTATAGGAATATATATTGGAGCTATCTGTAATATTTTTAATTCCTTTTTTGTTGAATATGCTTTTTCTCTCATTGCGGTCACTTTCTATTTCGTCCATTCTTCACCTCTCGGCTAACAAATATTTAATCATTATACTCTAATATATGCTTTACTTTATAAACTTTTCGTCATTTCTCACGAGTTGTAAAAGAATTATTACAAAAAATCATATATTTTTCGCCATATATGTGTCTTTTAAGAAATATCCAAGCTTTTTATAATATTCACGCACTCCAATTCCAGAAATAACAGCTAATTCTTTAATTTTCTCTTGCTTAGCAATTTTTTCTGCTTCATTCATAAGCCATTTTCCTAACCCTTTATGCTGAGCAATTTCGCCTTTTCCAACAAAATCTTGCTGATTCTGTGATTTTGTGGCACCAAAAATCTCTGATTTTTTAGTGTGCCCTAATTTTAAGGCTTGGCCATAAACATGAAGTTCTCGTACAATTGCTTTTTTATTTTCATATAATCTTAACCTTAAAAGTCCAAACAAAATATCATTTTTATTTACAATTTCTAAGAAATACTCATCTCCTTTTGCAGCTTTATACTTTGTAATCTTTAATTTTAAATCTAAATTTACATTCTCTTCGTGCCTTAAAGCAAATCCAATTTCTCTATATCTAATTTCTTTTAGTTTATTCTTCTCTTTTCTTAAGTCATTTTCAATCTCTTTACGCAAATCAATTCTAATTGTTCCTGCAACAAGGTATTCCGGAGGTATCTCACGCATAACACGCATTACTCTACAATACCTTGGAACCATTTTTAACATTTCAATTAACACTTTTTCAATTTGTTCTTTAGTATATGGCTTATATTTTCTTTCCCAATACATCTTTTCAAGATCAGAACCAGGCATAACTTGACAAGGATATAGTTTTAATTGATCTGGTTTAAACTTTTCATCTGAAAAAAGCTTCTTAAACAACTCTAAATCTTTTTTTATATTACTTCCAGGTAATCCAGGCATAATATGATAACCAATTTTAAATCCCGCGTTTCTTAAATCTTTTGTAGCATCAACAACATCTTGAACAGTATGTCCTCTTTTAACTTTTTTATATATTTTGTCGTCGATAATTTGAACTCCTAATTCTACACGGGTAACCCCCCACTTTCTCATTTTTTCAATGTGATTTGAACAAACATTTGGTCTAGTTTCAACGCAAAGTGCAACACATCTGTGTTTTGAGAGTTCATTTTTCTTCTGAGCTTCTGTTACACTACCTGATTTCTCATTATTCAGTCCATCATAACAAGATTTTATAAACTTATTTTGAAACTTTTCAGGATATTCTAAAAAAGTTCCACCCATAATTATTAATTCAACCTTATCTGTTGGGTGATTCATTGCTTTGAATGCTTTTAACCTATCTCTAACTTGTTTATATGCGTCATACTTCACATTTATTGCACGCATAACAACAGGTGACTTAGGTGTATAGCTCTGTGGAACATCTAAATTAGGGCAATAGATACATGCACCATGATTACACTTACGCGGAGGAAGCATTACAGCTACAGGAGTTATACCTGAAATTGTTCTTGTGGGCTTTCTAACTTCGCCAGCTTTTGGTTTTAGCATATTAATATGGTTTTATTACAGTATAAAAATGCTTGGTGGAGGGGGAGGGGAAGGTGGCGGGAATCTTTTTAATATTCAAATCCTTCATCTTCTCATGAATCAACAAGAAGTTTGGAATAAAATAGCACCAGAATGGCATGAGTACAAAACAAAACCAGCAGAAAATACTATAAAATTCCTTAAATCTCAATCAGGAAAAATCCTTGATTTGGGTTCTGGGTCAGGGAGAAATCTCACAAACATAAAAGATGGCAAAATGTACCTTATTGATTTCTCAAAAGAAATGATAAATCTAGCTGAAAAAAGAGCAAAAAGCAAGAAAATCCCAGCTGAATTCTATATTTCAGAAATAACAAGACTTCCATTTAAAGATAGTTTTTTTGATTCTGCTATCTGCACTCATTCTTTATATTGTATAAAAACTTCTCAAAAAAGAGAACAAACAGCAAAAGAGCTTTATAGGGTTCTCAAGAAAGGGGCAAAAGCCCTTATTTCTGTATGGGATAAAAATTCAGAAAGATTTAAAAATTCTGAAAAAGAGAAATATATAAAATGGACAAACAAAGGTAAGAGATATTATTATTTATATGATGAAAAAGAGGTTCATGATTTATTCGATAAAATAGGATTTAAGATAATTAAAAAAGTTGACTCAAATATAAATATTACCTTTATCGCAGAAAAATGAAAACAAAAACTGAAAAAGAAATAAAAAAAGAACTAGAAAAACTATTAATAAAATCTGTTAAAAAAAATGTCCCTAAAGGCAAATTTGGGTTATTACTCTCAGGAGGGCTTGATTCCAGTACTCTGGCTCTTTTATTAAAAAAACTAGATTGTAATTTTACTTGTTATGTTGCAGAATTTCATCACCCTAATTTCAAAAAAGCAGATGATGTAAAATATGCTAAACTTCTTGCTAAAGAATTAGGTCTAAAATTAAAAATAGTAAAAGTAAACCTTAAAGAAGTTGAAACAGCTTTGCCAAAAGTTATCAAGATAATTAAAAGAAAAGAAGTTCCAATGGTTAGTATAGGATTAGCAATTTATTTCTGTTTAAAACAAGCACATACTGACAAAATAAAAACAATGCTATATGATTGTGTTTTTGATTGTGTTTTTGCAGGATTACACAAACACCGAATTTCTAATGATATAGATAAAACATGCAGACAAAGCCTCAAAAAAACTTATGATATTGACTTTCCACGAGATTCAGCAATTGCTAAATACTTTAAAATAAAATTAATATCCCCATCACTTGAAAAAGACTTTATTTCATTTTCTTTAAAAATTCCAAAAAAATATAAGATTAAGGAAGGGGTTCAAAAATACATCCTAAGAAAAATTGCTACTAATATGGGGCTTCCAGAGGAAATTGCATCTAGAAAGAAAAAATCAATCCAGTATGGTTCAAATTCTCAAAAAATGATAAAAAAACTTGCTAAAAAAAGGGGATTTAAAAAAATTAAAGATTATTTAGAAAGTTTAAAAGAAAAACCTACTTCTTCCTAACTACTTTAAGAATATCAAAGAAAGATTTTCTATCAAAATCAATCACTTTCTTTGAAATAGGATCAATATTCACTTTTAACATACCTAAACCAGAAACAAAAACAGTTGCAGTCAATAAATCTTTTCCCTTTGGATTTTGTAAAGAAAGCAAAATCTTTTGTATTCTGCTCTTAACTTTCTCTTCAACCATCCTTTTTCTAATCATTTCTTCTATTTCATCTAAATCAAAATCATAATCAATAAAAAGCTTTTTTGGAGTCCTATCATCAAAAGTATCAATAGGAACTTTCTCAACTCCATTTTCTAATTTAAAACTAAGCACTTTTTTTAAAGTTGGAGCATAAAAATCAAGATGTCTTTGATGATCTGCTTTTTCAAAATCCATTATAAAAAATCCAGAACAAATATATGCATCTGGATTTTCTAACATAAAATCTTTATATTCATCAGAATCATGTAATTTCTCTAAATAAAAGTGTAAATTCATATAATTTTCAGTATATTGCGATTTATAAGTTTTTACAAGATAGGATATAAATAATTTTAAATATAATCACCTTATCAAATATATGAAATTAAAGAAAAGAGAATCTATAAGAATAAAGTCCAAAAGACCAAGTGAAACGAAAAAGATCCCTCTTGAGAGAATTGCTAGAGGAACTGTAGTTACCTCAAGTGAAATCCACTTCCAAGTCGAATTATCCAAAAAAAGATATTATCGTTTTAAAAAAGAAGATGCCTCAGATTACAATATGCCTAGAATAAAAGCGAGTATAAGATGCATCTATAAAAGAGATAAAAATAATCTTCTTCCTTATGCAATTTATGATTTAAATTGGAATTTATTGTGGAAAGAGAAGTAATTTTAATTAAACATAAGCAATGCTAATACGCTTCATCAAATTAAATTCTTTCTTCAATCTCTTCTTTCAAATGTTCAACAAATTTCTTGATCTTAAAAGTTTTAATTTTCTTATCTCCTCTAACTCTTACAGCTAATTTATTTTCTTTTTCTTCTATTTGTATACTAAACTTTCATTTATTTTTATTAATTTTCAAATAGTTATAAAGATTTATAATCTCCGATAACTATAATGTTATATGGAGTTTAATATTCTGCAATTCTTACCAGAAAGTGCCAAAATAAAAACCAAAGAAGAAATAAGAAAAATTTTATTTAATGGACAATCAGTTTCAGAATGGAGTCATCAGTTAAATATCCCATTAAAAAATATGAGTAGATATAAAAATGGAACACGACCATTACCAATAATTCTGCTAAATAAATTGATTAAATTATCCAAATTGGATATAAAAAAATTACAAGATAATATCGAAACTAAAATAAATAAAAGTGGAAGATATCTAAAAATAGGTCCTCTTCTTAAAATTGAGGAGAAATGGGTATATATTTCTGAACTATTAAAAGGGGACGGACATATAACCCCTAACTTTTGGTATATAACATTCGTAAACCAAAATGAATTTTTAATAAAGTACACCAAAGAATTTTTTATCTCGTTGGGAATAAATAAAACACAAATTAGCTTAATAAAAAGAGAAGACGCTAATTTTTTAATTATTAGATCCTCATTACTTGCTCATCTTTTTAACAAAATACTATTAGTTCCAATAGGTAAAAAAGACAAAATAGCGATAAGAAATTTTGTTATATTAAACAATAAATTAGGAATAGCAGCAGTTAGAGGAGCTTTTGATGCTGAAGGAAGTGTAACTTTTACAGGTTCAAGAAGAATCTCAATAACATCTAACTGTAAAATTTGGTTAATCCAATTACAAAAAATATTAATAAATTTAAAAATAAAATCAACAATCTTTAAAGATAATCATAAAAAAGAAAAACCAATATATAGATTATTGATATATCACTATGTCAATCTTAAAAGATTTCAAGATATAATAAAACCATTACATACTAAAAGAAAAGAAAAATTAGAAGAAATATTAAATAACTATACAAAAAATCCTCAAAGAATGTTCCATAAAAAAATTTTGTTATCAATAAAAAAAGGGAATGTAAGAAAAAGGGATATCTCGAGAGGCATTAAAAAAAACCTAATATTAGTGGGAAATAATCTTAACTGGTTAAGAAAAAACAAATTCATTGAGCCTTATAAGAAAGTATGCACAAACAAAGGTTGTTTTCATAAATATAAAATAACTCCTAAAGGTAAAAGATACATAAAAGAATCATATTCTTTCTTCGATTAATTCTTTTAATTCTTCAATGAAGTCTTCAAATTGAACATCATATTTTACTTTTCCATTATGTCGAACTGCTAAACTCTTTTTTTCTTGTTCTTTGTCACCGATTAAGATCACCCAAGGAACTCTCATTATCTCTGCATCTTTAACTTTTGAAGGAATTGTGGTTTGTCTAAAATCACAATCTATTCTCAATCCTGGAATTTCTTCTTCTAGCTCCCTAGCAATTTTTTTTGCAGATATTTCATTTCTATCTGTAAAACTCAAAATCCTAACTTGCACAGGAGCAAGCCAAGTTGGCAATCTTCCTTTATAATGTTCAAGTAAAATTCCAATAAACCTTTCTAAACTACCATAAATAGCTCTATGAATCATAATAGGTCTCTTTCTTTTATTATCTTTAGCAGTATATTCTAAGTTAAATCTCTCTGGCATTTGAAAGTCAACCTGGATTGTTCCACATTGCCATGTTCTACCTAAAGAATCCTTCACATGATAATCTATTTTAGGACCATAAAATACTCCTTCTCCTTTACTAATTTTATATTTTACTTTCTTTTTCTCTAAAACTTTTTTTAAAACATCTTCAGCTTTATCCCACATTTTATCACTTCCAATCCTCTTTTCAGGACGTGTTGATAATTCCACAGAATATTTAAAATCAAACTTAGAATAAAATAATTCAACTAAATCCATTACTCTAATCAGTTCTGTCTCTAATTGTTTTTCAGTACAATAAATATGTGCATCATCTTGAGTAAATTGAATAACTCTAAACAATCCTCCTAAAACTCCTGAAAGTTCTTGTCTGTGAACAACCCCTAATTCTCCAACCCTCAAAGGAAAATCTCTATAGCTTTTTGGTTTATTCTTAAAAACCAGTAATCCGCCAGGACAATTCATTGGTTTTACTGCAAATTGCCTTTTTTCATAATCTGTTAGAAAAATATTCTCCTTATATTTCTCCCAATGTCCTGAGATTTGCCAAAGCCGTTTATCTAAAATCTGAGGAGTGGAAATTTCTCTATATTCTGCATTTTTATGGACCTCTCTCCAAAAATCAGTTAATTCTTTTCTAATAACTAATCCATTATTATGCCAAAACACCATTCCAGGAGCAGTTTCACTAAAACTAAACAAATCCATTTGTTGCCCAAGAATTCTATGATCATTCTCTTTAAGCTTTGAACTATCTAATTTTGTCTTAGAAATCTCTCTTAAAAGCTGCTTTTCATCATATTTCTCTTCTTTTCCTCCTTCAATATTGATTTCTCTACTTAATTCTGATAAAGGATGTCCTTTAACTTTCACTTCAAATTCTTTATAATACCCAAAAGGAGCATGAACAACCTCAAAATCCTTTCTTAATTCTTTATTTGCTTTCTTCATAACCTCAACAGCTAATTCAGGTGAAGCCAAATTACTAGATAAATGAGCATAAGGATACAAGACAATGTTTTTTGCTTTTACTTGTCCTGCAATATCTTTTACATGCTTAACAAACTCTTTAACAACTTCATCAACATTAGTATCTACTTTTTCAACAGAGGTTAAAATCGCTAAAGCTTCTTTTGTTTCATGACCTTTTTTTTCTTTTTCAGTAAGATCCTCTATTTTCTTTAAGGCTTTTTTTAAAGGTTTAAACCTAATATGGTCAACATGTAGACTTAGGAATTTCATAATCATCATAACAAATTTGGTTTTATAAAATTATTGGATAACTAGAAAGATTTAAATACTCAATAAAATAAGAATTATCTCCAATAAAATTTCTTTGAAATTATTGATTAAAATGAAATTAAAAAAGCGATATTTAATAGCACCTTTGGCAGCAATACTACTGACAAGTCCAATGAATCATGCGAAAAACAACTCTGCTAAAGCCAGTTATCTAGAAAACATTGTAGAAAATTTCTCTTCTTTTATTACAAGCAAACCAACAGAAATACCAGAAGTTACTATTTATGGGAAAAAATCAACCTTTGATAAAAGAATATTTCAAATAAAGATGCAAGAACAAAGCTCTGATGAAATTCCAACTCCTTACTTCAGGTTAAAAAAAGATAGATGCTCTCAATATTCTAGACTTGCTGCAAAAAAACTATTTGGCAAAGAATATAATAGTGGACATGCTTGGAATTTAAGATATTCTAATAAAGTAGTTCATGAAATTCAAAAGCAAGAATCAATAAAAGACTTAATCATTAGAGACAAATTAGAACCAGGTATGTTAATAGGAGTATATCAGCCACGTAGTTCTTATAAAAATAGAAAAGACGAAAAAGGTCAAAAAGTTAAATACACTCATGTAATAACCTATCTCGGTTTAAATAATCAAGGAAAACCAGAATTTGTTAATCAGCTTGGAAGAAGAATACAAAGAATTACAGATGAAGATTTTTCTAAAAAGAAATTCACCCCAAAAGAAATAATAGATTCTTATAATTAATTCAAATATCTCTTAACTTTCTTCTTAGCCTTTGTTAATTTTCTCTGATGTTTTTTCAAAAAAGAATTTATTTTCTTAATAGTGTATTCTTTTAATTGTCCTGTCATTAATCTTCCTTCTTTGTATCTTTCTTCAATCTTTTTTAATTTTTCATCATTTGGTTCAAAAAAGAATTTCAAATATTGAAAACTAACATCAATATCTGGATTTCCCCCTTTTTCCTTATGCTCTTTTAAAGTAGCTCTTCCACCTGAAAAAGCATATTTTCTAATCTTTTTCTCTACTTCTTTTTCAGAATCTGTCAAAGCAATATATGAATTAATATCAGAAGAAGACATTTTCCCTCCACCTAAACCAGGAGCAAATAAATTATAAGTTGAACTTAATTGAACAAAACCTTTAACCCTCTTAGATATATCTCTTGTTAATCTTAAATGAGGATCTTGATCAATTCCAACAGGAACTAAAACAGGCATTTGCCCTTCAAATTCTTTTAATTGAGGATGTAGCATATCAGAAGCTTGTAAAAGAGCAGATAACATTTTTCCAGGACTTATATCTCCATAAACACCTTTAAACTCATTAAAAGTCGCGTGTCTTGCTAAAACATTTTGCAACCTATAATATGCATTTGCTTTTTTAGAATCTCTAGAACGTTCACTTTGAAAATAAATCTCACAATTAGAGGGTTTTAATCCTAAAGCAATATAATTTGGAATATATTCTTCTAAAGCTATTTTTCTACTTTCTTCTAAACTTTGACCTCTTACATTGTATGCTTCTATATCTGCAACAGCAATATATATTTTAGCTCCTAATTTTTGATAAAATACCATTTGTTGCGCCAAAATCATATGACCAATGTGAAATTTCCCACTAGGCATTAAACCAGTCATCATTACAAAAGGCTTTTTAGCTTTAATAGTCTCTAAAATTCTTTGGATATCTCTATGTGCAAAAATAATTTTCCTTCTAAACAAAAGATTCTCATTAAAAATTCTTGGAAGTTCTCTTAAATGCGAGACTCCAAACTTTTTAACCAATTTTTCATAATCTATGTCTCCAGAAACTTCCCAAGGAGTGACTTTGCTTGATTTCTTTGTCATATTTTGTTAAGGTAAGAGCTATTTTTAAACATTATTAAAACTCCACAAATATTTATAAATCCTATTTAATTTAGATTATTAAAATGAGGAAAATAATATTTTCAGCAATCCTTCTAATATTTCTTATAACAACCATATCTGCAGATGTAATAATTAATCAACAACCAAATGACGTATATAACCTCGGGGATACATTAAGTATTCCTATAAAAATAACAACTTTAATAGACATAACTAATTTATTTACAATAAATTTAATTTGTAATGGTGTGGAAACAGAGGTTCTAAAAGAATACATAGTCCTTTCTGCAGGAGAAGAAACTGAAAGAAGCCCACAGGTCCCACTAATGGAAAGTGTTATAGGAAGGCCAACAGGAAATTGTGTATTAAAAGCAATACTAGGTACAGAAAATTTTGAATTAACAGAAGAATTCACTATTTCAGATTATATAGGCATATCAATAAGAGAACAAAAATCAGAGGCAGCACCAGGAGAAACAATAGTTCTTGAAGGAGATGCTATAAAAAATAATGGAAAAGCTGTTCAAGGAATTGGAGAATTAACAGTAATTAAAGATAATGAAAGTGTTATTGAAAAGATTAATACTATTAAAAACGGATATTTTTATTTTAACTTTTCTTTACCTAGAGATTCAAAGGCAGGAAAATACTTAGTAAAATTAAATATATATGAAAATGACTTATTAGGTGAAAAGACAAATAAAGGATTTATCAATTACAATTTACTAATAACTCAGACTCCAACAAGTTTAGAAATATTGTTTGATGAAATAAATGTAGAGCCTGGAACAGATTTAAAAGTTAAAACAATTTTACATGATCAAACAGGAGTTTCTATAGAATCAAATTCTATTATTACAATAAAAAATGAAGATAATGAAATTATAGATCAAGTAGAAAAAGCTACAAATAACTTCTTAGAATTTCCAATAGCATATAATGAACCTGCAGCAGAATGGAAAATAATTGCTCTCTCAAATAGAATAACAACTGAATCATCTTTCTATATAATTGAAAAAGAAGATGTAGAAATAAACCTAATAAATAGGACCATTACAATTCTTAATAAAGGAAATATTCCTTACTGTAATAAATCTGTTTTAATAAAGATAGGAAACGAATCTGTAAATATGGATATTTGTTTAGAGGTAGATGGAGAACAAGAATATATATTAACAGCTCCTGAAGGAGAATATCAAGTAGAAATCATAAGTGATGGAGAAGAAAAAATAAGTAAAAATGTTATGCTCACAGGAAGAACAATAGATGTAAAAGAAATCTCAAAAAGAGGTTTTGTTAGACAACCTTTAGTTTGGATTTTTTTAATTGCTGTATTAGGGTTTGTTGCATTTTTATTTCTTAAAAAAGGTTATAAACAAAATTTTATAGGATATATAACAAAGAGAAAAAAAGGAAAAGCAAGTCCTTTAGCAAAAGGTTCTTTATTAAATGCCAGAAATAACGCAAAACTTTCTTTATCTATCAAAGGAGATAAACAAAACATAAGTGTTATTTGCTTAAAAATAAAGAATTTAAAAGAAATTGGATCTAAAAAAGGAGGTGCAGAAGAATCTCTACAAAAAATAGTTAATTTAGTTGAAGAGAAAAAAGGATATGTTTATGAAAACAATGAAAACTTATTCTTTATATTTGCTCCTGTAAATACAAAAACCTTTAACAATGAAAGAACAGCAGTTGAAGTTGCAAAAAAAATAGAAAGTGCTTTAACAGAAGGAAATAAATTATACAAAGATAAAATACATTTTGGAATAGGATTAAATTATGGAACAATTATTGCTAAAAAAGAAGGAGACAATCTGGAATTCATGAGTATGGGAACACTTATCACAACTGCAAAAAAAACAGCAGGATTATCTAAAGGAGAAATATTATTAGGGGAAAAAATGAATGATAAGTTAAGAGCAGAAGTAAGAACAGAGAAACAAGTGCATGGAAATACAACAGTCTATAGTATAAAAGAAGTAAAAACAAAAGGAGATCATAAAAATTTCTTAAGTAATTTTGTTAAAAGACTAGAAAAAGAAAAGAAAGAACAAGAAGATAAAGAAAAAGATAAAAAAGAAGAATCAAAATAATTCTAAAATGAAAATAATAAGTGCTTGTTTAGCAGGAATAAACTGCAGATATGATGGAGGCTCAAAACCTAATCAAAAAGTAATTGAGTTAGTTAAACAAGGCAAAGCTATTCTTGTATGTCCTGAACAATTAGCAGGTTTAACAACTCCAAGAACACCTGCAGAAGAAAAAGATAGGAAGATAATTACAAAAGATGGAAAAGATTTAACAAAAGAATTTCAAAAAGGAGCTCAAGAAGCATTAAAAATAGCAAGATTATCAAATTGTAAAGAAGCTATATTAAAAGCTAAGTCTCCTTCATGTGGTTGTGGAAAAGTTTATGATGGAAGTTTTTCTGGAAACCTGATAGATGGAGATGGTGTATTTACTAGATTATTAAAAGAAAACAACATAAGAGTAATTACAGAAGAAGATCTTTAATATAATTCTAAAAAACTATTAATAATTGCATTTTTAATTTCAGGATGTTTTCTTTCTAAATCATCTATAAAATTTGAGATATTATCTTTTTTCTCAACAACTTTCTTATATCTCAGTTTCTTTAATTTAGCATAAAGTAAAACTTCTTTGTCTAAAAACAAATATAATGGTTTAATAGCCTTTCCTTGAACAGGTGCTAATTTCTTCAAATTCTTTGCATTTCCTTTAATAAGCTCATGAACTAATTTATCTGACTCAATATCTAAAGTGGAGGATATTGCTTTCTTATTTGATTTAACATCTTTATTCTTTATCAATCTTACATCTGCTTTTTCTGCAAACATCTTTAAAACATCTTCTAAAACTACTCCTCTAAAATCTCCTTTATTTTCATAAAGAACAATATCTCCACTTGATATCATTTTAAATTTACGAATTGTGTAAAGTACTCTCTTCCGAAACCATCTAAGAAATTCTGCTTTAGTCAGTTTTCTCTGATTTGTAAATTCATATACATATTTCATTTTATTTCATAACTTCCATTTATCAAATTTCTTCCTTTCATCTAAACTTCCTCTCTTTGAATATGATTGTATTAATTCATTAACTCTTTTAATAATTACTTTGGATGGGGCTGTGGTCGGGGATGTGGTGGACTTAGACATTATCACTGCACTTGGGGCAGGATAATCAGGTTCAATAATCTTTCCTGCTTTGCTTGCTTCAATAATCTTATTTTCTTTATCATCTCTCCCAATAACAACCCAAATCTTTCCGAACATAAAATGTCTTCCAATCCCTACAAAGTTTATTTCTTCCTCGCTCAATCCTCTTTTTAACAAAGCTTCTAATCTCTTCTTTAAAACTTTCTCACAAAGCAAACATCCTCCGGCAGGAGAAGGATATTTAATCTTAAACTTTTTAGCTAAAGCAATCTGAGGTTTTCTAGATCTTCCTTGAAAACCATAAAAATCAATTAAAGGTCTAAGAATCCTTCCTTGTAATCCAACTTCTTTTTCAATTATTGTTATTTGCTTTTTTTGTTGAGACATAGGTCTTTGACCACTAACTTCTCCTGTTACAATAAACTTAATTCCTTCTTTATCTGCAAATTTCTTTACTTTCTTCAACATAAATATTCTACAATCAATGCAAGGATTTACTCCTGCTCCTCTTCCATGTTTAGCTTTTTTAATTACTTCTAAATATTCTTGTAAAAGTTTTCCTTTTGTACAATCAAAAACCTTTAGCTTAATTCCTTGCATTTGTGAAAAATTAAAAGAACAACCTTCATTGCAACAACCTGTTCCAAAAGGTAATTTGAAAAATACTGCCAACACCTCAAACTTTCTCTCTTGCATAATTTTAATAGCAAGCCTACTATCTAATCCTCCTGAAAACATAACAATACATTTCTCTTTCATATTAGAAAAATAGAAAAAATGTTTTATAAACTATTTCTTCTTAGATTTTTGAACTTTCTTTATATCTTTAGTTGTCTTAAACTCTCTCTTATCTTTAATATCTTTAATTTCTTTAACTTCTTTTGATTCTTCCCTATGGAAAATCCTTGAGAATCTAAATCCTACAAGGAATAATCTAAAGAAAACTCCTAATACTAAAAGTCCAAGACCTGTAAAAAATGAAATTCTAAAGACACTTCTTGCTTTTGAAAAGAAAATACCTAATAATTCAAAGATAATTCTATCTCCTGAAATAGACATTAAAAAGTCCATTCTCAAGAAAGGGACTGAAGTTGCTACTAATAAAATCCCGGGGATTATAAACACATTTTGCTTCTTCTTAAATAAAAAGAAAAGAAGAATCATTAAAGCAATTGCAGTACCCAAAGCTAGATAGAATTTAGATTTCCAATAATCTCTTGCATATTCTGAAACTAAGAACAGTGGAATTTCTTCTTCACTAAAACATTTCCAAAAATCACAAGTATAATCCTTATAATAAGCATTTTCAATAAGACTTTCTACTCCTGAAGCAATAATCGCATCTGTTCCTTGAATTAACACATCACAGGATAAAGTAATCGTATATGCCCCTTCACTAAAAACATATCCTTCTGGATAATCCTCGCAATTAATGTCTGCTGTATCAAGTTCTTTTTGAATCTCTGCAGAAATATCAACACCTATTTCTTCTTCTACTGTATCTTGTATTAGAGATTCTAAATGTTCATAAACATTTTCATATTGTAAAGATAAAGTTAATGTTAAAAGTGCATTTCCAGCTAAAAATACTATAAAAAGTAAAATACTCACAAAAACTGCTAAACCCCCTCTTATCAAGCCCATGATTAATTAAAAGAAAAACTAGTTTATAAATTTAATTTATATTTTCTAAATAAAATTTCCCTTTATCTTTAATAGATTGCATCTCTTCATTTTCTATGAACTGTTGATTATATTTTTCTACTACAGTTTTATTTTCATAAATTAGGTTTTGGCTATTAAAATCTCTTATTTGATAAATTCCCTCTAAATAACCTGCAAAAGGCATGTATCCTTCTAATTTAAATTCATCATTATGTCTAATGTGTATATGTGAATCAAGAACAATCTGCAAAATAGTTACGTCATTCTCAATTAATTCTTCTTCATGAGATTCTTTTCTAACAACTATCGCCCTCCTTCCTTCTAATTTAGAAACCAATCCTTTTTCCATACTGACTCGATAAATTATTAATTTATAAAGATTTCTATAAAAATTTACATTCTTTCAAGCACTTGAATTCTCTTATCTAAAGGCAAGTGTAGGAACATATAAATAGTAAAACGTATTTTATTTAATATGAACTATTTGTTATTAGATGCAAAAAAGAGGCCAAAAGGAATAAATAAGCAAATTCAAAAAGAACTTATAGGATACATAAAAAAAGAGGTTAAAAAAAATCATTTTCCTTCTAGAAGAGAACTAAATTGTAAATTCAAAATAAGTTTGGAAAGTTACTTTAAAAATATTAAAGATCTATATGAAAAAGCTGAAGAAAAGTATAAACTTCATGCAAACCAAAATATCAAAGCAGTGAAGGCAAAAATCCTTTTAGAGATAATTTTAAAAAATTTAGAAAAATTCAATTTAGAATTAATCAAATCTCGTGGAGTTCATGAGAAAGGAATAGATATTTTAACAAAAAGAGAAGATGAGAAAATAGGAATTGAAATTAAAGCGTATAATAAAGATGAAAAAATAAAAGTAAAAGATATTGAACAAGTCAAAAGATTCATTATAAATGAAAAGCTAGATAAGGCTATAATAATAACCACTTCAGATAAAAAAGATAAAAAATTAAACATTCCAAAAGAGATTTCTTTAATAAATTATAACCAATTAATAAGAAAATTAAATGATAAAAGATTAAACTTTATTAGGGAATATTCCATCAATAGAGAAGATTTATCTAGAAAAATAAAAAGACAAAAAATTTTAGATTATGTTTTAGAGAAATATGGAAAGGAAAAAAGAAAACCAAAATACGGAGAAATATTAGGAAAATTGCATTTAGATCTTTACACTTATTTTAATAGTTTATTTGAAATTTACAAAATCCTAAAAATTCCACCTCCCTTGAGGAACATGGGTGGAAAAGGTGCAAAAAATCCAGATAAAGAATGCATTGAATTATGGAAAAATGAATTTAAGAAGTATATTTTAAAAGAAGTAAAAGAAAAAAATAGATATCCTTCTGGAGAAGAGATTTCTAAATATTTTAAAATTTCTCATATTTGGAACATAACAAATATGTCAACTTTATATAAAGAACTGGGACTTAAACCTTACTTAGAAAGAAAAAGAAAACTTACATTCTCATAAGAGCATTTATACGAGAATCGATACTTGGATGTGTTCTGCCCATAGCTCCAAAAGGATTTGAAATAAATAAAGGTGCAACAACTTTACTAACTTTATTACCGACAGGAGCATGATCTGCTTTAATCTTCTTCAAAGCTCTTATTAATCCCCCAGGATATCGAGTAAACTTAACAGCAGAAGCATCTGCTACAAACTCTCTTTTTCTAGAAATTGACATTTGAACAATATAAACAACAATTGGTGCAACAATAGCTAAAACAATTCCGATTATCATAAAAATTGCTTTACTCTTATCATTCCCTCCCCCTCCACTAAACCATAAACTTCTTAAAAAGATTTGAGAAATAATTGCAATCATTCCAACCATAACAGCAACCATAGTCATATATCTCATATCATAACTTGCAATATGTCCTAACTCATGTGCTAAAACAGCTTCAAGTTCGCTCTTATCTAGTTTTTCTAAAGCACCTTCTGTAACACAAATCACAGCATGCTGAGGATCTCGGCCAGAAGCAAAAGCATTTATCTGCTTAGAATGCATAATATAAAGCTTTGGTTTGGGCAATCCAGAAGCCAAAGTCAAACCTTCAACTAAACTATGATATTGTTTATAATCATCTTTGTAAGCTTTAGTTGCCTTAACACTTGCAATTGCAATTTTATGAGAATTATAAAAACTAACCAAAATATAAAGCATTGAAAAGATAATTGCAATAATCATTATAAAAAAGAAATATACTGGACTAAAAGCTAAGGATATAACATAACCTAATAAAACCAAAACCACAAACACACTAAACATTAGAAAAACTGATTTTCTCTTATTACTTGCAATTTGATCTCTAAAATCTATTCTTCTTTTCATAAGAATTAAAACTCTGAAGAGTTTTTAAGATTTGAGGTTAGAAAAATAATTAACAAATGCTTGAGTAATTGTTGGCTCAAAAGAATAAGGATATCTTAACATTGAAAGGCTTTTTTCTTCTATATTATGAGAAATTGCAAAAGGTTGCTTTCTTTGAAAATCTTTAAGTATCTCTTCTGGACTAAGAGAGCTTTCAAACTTTATCTCTCCAAGAATTTTTCCTTTCATATCAAGAATTTTGGGAGAAACAGCACCCACGAGCAATTCTAATCCTGGGTTTTTAGAACTTTCTAAAAAGCTTTTTTTCTTTTTACGAAGTACAGCATATTTAGTATCTTCTGACATAATAAAAAAACAAATTAATCATTTATAAGAATTTATATCTTAAGAAACATATATTAAGATTTACTTGGAAAAGTATCTCTCAAATGCGGGAGCTATTGTAGGTATAAAAGAAATAGGATATACAATTGCTACACCTACCTTCCCTGCCAGAGGATTTTGCCATTCTTTTCCGCCAACATATTTTTCTGAGAAGTTTTCAATTAACTCCTTTAAAGTAAAAGAACTCTCAAATTTTATATTACCAATTAAATCATATTCTTTGTTTGTTCCTTCCCAATTATTAAGAGCTAGTAATAATTCTAAACGGTCTCTGTTAGACTTTATCTTTCCTTTACGCAACAAAGCATATTTAATCCCTGTTCCATGACCAACCATACTATCTTTTACCATATTAAAAAAAACAAATCAACTCTTTATAAGAATTTATATTCTTAGAAACATATTTTAAAATTTAACATCAACTTTCTTTTTCTCAGCTTCTGTTATTTGAAGATATTTTCTTGCTCTTTTACCATATAAACTAGCAAAGAAAGCACCTGGGAAAGTTTTACACAGATTATTATATGTCAAAATACTATCATTGTAAAATTGCCTTGAATAAGCAACTTTGTCCTCTGTTGCTGTAAGTTCTCTTTGCAATTCTAAAAAGTTTGTATTTGCTTTTAAATCAGGATAACCTTCTGCTAGAGCAAAAATAGTTTTCAAAGCTTTTTCCAAACCTTGATCTGCCTTAACCTTCTCTTCAACACCCTTAGCACCCATAAGAACTTTACGAGCATCTGTCACTGCTTTTATTGCTGCTTTCTCATGCTTCATAAAACCCTTAACAGCTTCTACTAAATTAGGAATTAAATCAGCTCTTCTTTTCAATTGAACATTTATCTGTGCCAAAGAATTATCAATTCTATTTCCTAAAAGTACAAATCTATTATAATATCCAAAGAAAATAAACATTAATAAAAACCCTACAATAATCAAAATCCAAAATACTAATAACATATTCAAAATAAAAGGTCTAGATTTATAAAGTTAATGGAATAATTTCTGTTTCTATATTAAAGCCATTAAATCAATACATAAATCTTCTTCTCTTTCTTATTATAAATATTAAAATAACAGATACAATTATTATTGCTAAGAAAAAGATTGCTCCTAAAACTTCCAACATATTTAATGCTCTTGATTTTATATTAAATTGAGAGTTTGCAGTAAAAACATTCTCTTGATAAATGATTTCTAAACCTACAATATATTCTCCTTCTGGTAATCCTGTTAAATCAAAAGACTTATCAAATGCTTTTTCTTTATAGATTGAAATCTCTTCTGACTCTGTAAAATGAACTATATCTTCAAAATCTTTTATCACATATTTAAGAATCACATCTACTTCTTCTTCTGCATCTATTTGAAATAAATTAATACTAGTAAGCAAATTTGAATTTAGTTTTCTTGTTTTCATGAAAAAAGGGATTCTTAAAGTTGCATCAAATAATAAACTCTTATTCTCGGAAGTTGAGATTACTGAAATAATAGCTAATACTTCTTTACTTGTAGAATCTGAAGAAGTCACAATTATTTTTCCTGTATATATTCCTGTTTCATTAGGAGAAACTATTATAAAACTTACCTGCCCTGTACTTCTTCCACTAATAGTTATATTTTCTTGTTGAAGAATAATGATTTCATCTAAAGATTCAATTTTAACATTAAAAGTTTCTGATGATGTTGCTAGATTAGTTATATTTATCCCCCCTAAATCTAATTCTCCCAGGAGAATTGTCTTTTCATATACTGCTGGAACACTAAACCCGGTAGATGGAGTTCCGCCTCTACCGCCTCTACCTGGACTTCCTCCTCCTGTGCATGGG
>SDBS01001961.1_pt1 | contig 20733 bp, 21 predicted proteins | sample 2277091 | NCBI WGS metagenome assembly SDBS01 (sample SAMN10404972, study PRJNA504765) | marine sediment metagenome | isolation source: marine sediment core GS10_PC15, 163 cmbsf | place: Arctic Ocean: Southern Knipovich Ridge | collected 2010 | reverse complement strand
CCACTCCTGGAGGAGTGAGCCCAGCATCAACAGGTAGTGCGGATAGGCCCAACTGCGCTGCCCAAGCTCCCAGTCCGATCAATCCGAGCAGCACAAAATGCCTGAGATATCGCTTCACCGGAAATTCCTTCCAAAAGCGAACTAATCTACCATATGCTTGCTCGTCCCCGTTTAAGAACCTTAAGAAGTCGTTAGTTAATTGATAATATGGGCCACCACCTACAGTAATCATATTCCATGGAGCAAATTGACGTGGATTTAATCCTACGGAATGCATACCATAAGCGATGGCCCCCGTTGATGTACCAAGTCTTGCAAAGTATGCTAACTTTTCAGGGGCTGTTAGTGTATCTGATATAAGTCTCTCCTTAGCTAAGTTGTAGAAATTGATAGGCCAAGATGTATACTGTCCAAAGAATCGTCCAAATCCCTTCCTAAATGCTTGTGGTTGCTGGAAGGTATCGTAGAGTATTTGAGTCCTATCAGAAGCAAGCATGGAAAAGTAATCCTTAAAGTTCTTAACGGCACTAGGACTTGTCCCTACCTGTAAGTATTTAATACCCTCATTATATGCTTCTGCACCAAATAGTTTAGATCCAGACACTCTGGCGAACCTTTTCTTGCTCATTTTACCAGCGCGTAATAAGGCGATAGCGGAATCCATTCTTGCGTTCATACCATAATATACTATAGCTCTGTTAAGCCAGTCAGCTCCCTTATATGGTTTCATACCAATACCAACTGCTGTTCCCAATATACCTTTATTACTCAAGCCAGTACCACCAGCTATAGGTAGTCCTCCCACTTGTATTATACCCAATCTTTTCAATTCCTCTAAAGCTCCTGGTCTTGTCGCCATATCGAGTCCTTCAGCCCACCATCTGTTACCTATGACGGATCCACCAAGGACTAAACTCTGGGTTAAGTTACGAGCTACTAAGAAAGGTCTACCAGCAATGTGGGCTCCTGTAGACCAAGTTAATGCCTTAGATATAAAGTCTTGCTTGCCCTTGAACTTAAAATTAGTTCCCCACTTAGCATTAATTGTTTCATAAAGACTGCTAAATGTATTTTCTGTTGCTATCTTAAGAACCTTATCACTCGGTAATTGTATTCCTTCAATACTACCAAATAGATCACTAATGTAGTTTATCATGGCATCGTAATCTCCGGTCTGGTTACTACCCTTATGGATCTTATAGTTCATCTTACGAATACCGTCTGCCATTTGTTTCATTATAGGTCTTATATATAATTTCCTACCCATTAGATGTGTGTACATTTCCATCATACCAAAGTAATCTTCACTAAAGGCAACATCGCCAGGGTCAGCAGCCCTTGCCATTTCAAAGAAAGAAGGTCTGTCTACTTTAGGTATCTGCGTAAAGCTTTGTGGGTCTGGTCTTGATGATAGATTACTTTTCATCTTCCGCAGTTCTTCAGCATAATGAGGAAAGTATCGCTTAACAAACTTACCCCAGTTCATACCAGACCTAGCGAATAATCTGTCGAAGTATTGTTCTCCAGTTGTTACGGCTGATATTAATTGATCAGTTCTCGGCTTCCCAAAGGCCTCTGTCATCTCTGCAATAACGTTACCTCGTAGTTCGTATTTAGCACCTGCTATTCCTGTCGAATCTATCTCTGCTTGATCAGCAGCGGCCTCAGTTAGTCTTTTCATGAATGAAGATTCTTTCTTATTAACTCCACGCAATGAACCTTTTAACTTCTTAATATAGTTCATATGAGTATATTCAAAGGCATCTGCTGCTCTTGTTGATACTCTAATATTATGAGCTATCTCTGTAGGGGAAAAGTTAAACTTAGTATCAAGTCCCAACTTAACCGCAAGCTTTTCAAATCTCTGCATTAAATACTGCGGGGGGGCGAATCTGGACATAATTGCATACCTAAGCCCATATTTAGTTTTCTCCGCATTTTTTAATCTTATTGGCTCTAACTCTCCTAAAGGATCTTTCATACCTTTAGGATATAATTCTTCAGCAGCCTCAGCAGCTAAATGGGCCATCTCTGGTTGAACCATCCTACCATCATTTTTCCTAAGGAATGTCCCAACTTCGTCAAGGGTATTAAAGGTATGCCACTTGATTGCTTGATCATCTATTAAATCTTGTATGATATACTTACCGTTAAGAACTCCAAGATAAAAGTCTTCTTGTTTTGCTTGAGCCGCCATGAACTGGTAAGGGAGGAAATCACGCTTGAACATCTCCGGGTCAGTTCTCTTTATATCCTTGACAAAGTCATTATACGCTCGTTTAAGTCCTTCATCTCCAGCAAAGATGTGACCAGCAAGACCCTTAAGTTTTCTGTTTCTTGCTATGCTCATTGCTTCTTGGGCATGAGCAATACTTGGAAAGTGGAGGGTTACTTCATGTAAAGATCCAGCAGCATTTGGGATCTGAAGTTTCATCTCTACTATCTGACTGTCCATATAACGAGATAGATCAATATTCTTAGCTTTAGCAACTCGTGTCTTGGCTGATCTAAGATTCTTGTATTGTTTTTTAAGTGTACTTAAATACTCTCTAATATCTGCTGGTTTACCTACAAAGGTCTCTTGATTCATGAACGGTTGTTTGATAGTCGGACTATCCCATAGGGTAGTGGGCATATCTTGAAGGTTAACGAGCTTGCCAGTATTTCCATTAACTATTGCATAGGCGTAAAGAGGGTTCAACATTCCTAAATCTCTTTTCATATTCTTGATAGTAGCAATGTTCTCACGGGGTATTTCGTTAAACATAATAGCATGCGAGTCCCAAAGAGTAGTAGCCACTTTCTTAGGTGAAGCACTCTGTATGAGAGTATATATAGCATCTAATGTTTCTTGTCCTTCTCTAAGATCATTACCTATCCCCAAGTTTATTCCATGTTTAGCTAATTGTCTATAGATGTAATTTCTACCTTCTTCTGGAACGACAAAACCTATCCTTGTTTTTATTGCTGGAGCCGTTGCTGCGGTCTCCATAACTTGTTTACCTTGTAAGGCGTTCTCCCATACTTCCCAATGACTGTCGGTTGCATCAAGCCACTCTTGTGCTTGAACTATCCTCACATTGTCAGCGTCAGCAGTGATCTCCTTAACAAGTTTGCCTTGTTTTAGAAAACGTATACTATTCGTACCTTCTTCAGTAGTATAGCCAAGAATCTCTCCCTTCATTCTAACACCGTTTATGGTGTCCATATGATCCATAACAAGACCATCTTTATCTAACGCCTTTGATACACTAACGTATGCAGGACCTTCACTCATAACACTGAACAATCTTTGCATATCCGGCGGCAAGGTTCCTATATCGGATACATTTAACGGAGCTTTTATTAAACCCTTAATATCTACATTAAGATGTTTAGCCGCCTTTGATAGTACTCTCATCATACCTAAATATCTACCAGCGAACTCAAAGACAGTACCATACGTAACATCTCTTGGTATGTAGGTCTTCCAGTCCTTTCCCTCTGTCAATGCTTCCCCAATACCTTGTATTGCTCCAGCAGTTGCACCCCCAGCAGTTTGATATAATATAGATGGTACTTTCATACCCATAACTTTACCTACTGTTTCAAGTGCACCAGGAGTTAATTCTACAAGCTTCTTTGTCCCAAGTTTAGCTCCACCTGCAAGTAAGGACTCCATTCCAAGGAAGGGACCTCCAAGGAGGCCACCTATATAACCAACTACACTTGGTAATGTTCTTGTTAGGAATTGACTGTTCTCAGCATTGACAACATTTAACCATTCCTTCCACTTCTGTGCATCTTCTATAGTATTAGTTAACACACTATCTGGGCCGGAGAGTGCTCTGATAGGACCAAGGAGTAGAGAACCCGCTGCCCAAGCTGCTGCTGATGTAAGGTTCTGCATAAATGCAGCAGTTCCCTTAACAGCATTTGACTTCGACATAGCACTCTCAGTGATTTCTTGAGGATTGTACATAGGGAATAGAAGAGAGCCCTCTGACATTGTAGGGGCCCTCTTCATTAGATTCATTTGATAACCCATCTTATCTTCAGGTATTAGAGTTTTGAATATAGGATCAACTGCTGACATTCTCCGGAACCATATTTGTTTTAACGCTTGTTGCTCCTTATATGGTTTACCTGCAAATAAGGTACTCCTTTCTATCTTGGTAAAGGCATCATAACTTAAGCTCTCTGGAGTTATAATATCGTCCTCATCTGGAAGCTTATCAGGAAGGTCAGAAGTAAGAACATATTTATACATAGCTTTATATGCTTTCTTATTTGTGAGTATATCTGAATTTATTTGTGGAGCAACATCACGCATCCAAAGGTGCTTAAGTTTCGCCTTGCTGGTTTTGTTTGAATTGCGGTACCAGTCAGATACAATTATCTGTTCCCACTCCAGTCCTTCGGGCATTTGTTATCCTCCCATTGCCTTTCTCTGGGAATCATAGTCTGTTCCTTCATCACCTTCCTTCTTTATTTCGGAGAACTCTGTTATAATGTCAATAACTTCTTCTCTGGTTAATGTCTTTTCTTGGCGGGCTTTAGGTACCTTGTTTCCATCTTCATCCCTAAAGAACTTCATAGCTGGCTCTGGCAGACCGCGCATAATATCATCTACAGTAATACTTGGATCCATCATTACCTGTAATTTAACATACTCTTTCTGATAGTCCCTGTGCATTCCTTCCTGCTTAGCTCTAATTTGAGCCAATTTGACAAGGTCCTGTTGGTTCTTTATCTCAAGTTGCCGTAATTTGCTTGCCTCTTGTGGGTCAGCTGCATTCACTACAGCACGCCTTAACTTTTCTGATAATGTCAAGGCATTTTTATAATTTACGTCTGCGTCTATTATACTTTGGGCACTGTCACCCTTTGCCGTTGAATAAACTGCTTCGCCTTTAACGCCAGGCATTTCAGCTCCACCCCTATATTGACCCATAAGCCCTTGCATAAGTTGCTGACGTTGCTGTGAAGGATCTACCCCTGCTCTTACTTGTTGTAAGGATCTTGTTGGCATTTCTTGTGAATCAGCATATTGTTGTAATATAGCTTGAGCCTGCCCTGTTGGTAATGATTGTATGTATTCCCAATCTATATTCATAGGTCGTCCTTCCATATTCCACCCTGGCCTAAATGCTCGTGGTGGGGGACCTGGCGGTTGCCTGCCCCCTGGAGGAGTTCCAGAAGGAGTTCCAGGAGGAGCAGTCTTACCTTGTTGTTCTTTCTGAGCCTCCATCATTTCCACTGATATTATCTCAGCGGCCTCCTCAAGGACTTTCTTTTTCTTTGGGTCTAACTTCTTTGGTTCCGTACCACGAATTGTAGGAGCAGCTCTACCCTGCCCTAATAGTTGCTCCCACGCTGTAAGTTTATTGGGTTGTGGCCCACCCTTATTAATCATAGGCATAGCTCTACCACGGCCTAACTGATATTGTGGGTCAGTTGGAGATGGGGGGGCTGGCATTGGTGGCCAAGGACTTCCTCTCTGCTGCAATAATCTCTGCTCCTCTATTCGTCCACCTACATCCATAACTGGAGGAACTGCTTGACTATTCGAAGGGACTGCTTGATTCATCTGCTGTAAGATAGGTCTAAACACCTCTGAAGCCATTGGATTAATAACTTCCTCATCCTTATGAAGAATTGCAGGATAGTGTTGGCCATCTTGCATTGCTCGTTCCGTATTCATTAAGTCAAGGATTGAATTGCCTGAACTTCCAGCATCAAGTTGCATTGGGTGCCGTTGTGGGGGTCCTGGTAGGTCTACTTGCGCTTCCCAACCACCCATTGAAGGTGCAATTGGCCCACTTGGGGGCACTATTGGACTCCAATAAGTGCCTTCTGTTGATCCTTGTCCTGGTATTGACTCTTGCTTTTCAAACTTAAAGTCCTCAGGATCATTTGGATTGAAATAGACTTCACCATATTGTTTAATTATGCTCTTCGGTGTGTCCTTTTTCCACCCTTGTAACTTAATGTCAACCCAATTTATAGGATTCTTTATATCTGCTGCGGCCAATTTCCCCGATGGAGACAGTCTTTGCCCTAAAGCGCTTGCAAAGGCAGCCATATAAGGAGTTATACTTTTAAATCCGCCCACATCTAAATAACTTGCCATTACCCACCTCCCTGGCCTTCCATATAGCCTTCTGCACCACTTGCAAATATGTTTAAAAATGGAGCCATAAATGCATCAAATGGACTTGGACCATATGTTGGATCCGGTGTATACCAATTCTGACCTAAAAGCCCCGCCATCATGTTACCTTCATTCTGCATGTTCATAAGATCATAAGGTCTCTTCATGCCAAACATGGCTTGTTCAACAGAAGATGGTTGAGCATAATATCCTGGCATACCACCGAGGCCTCGAGCACCTCTATATTGATTTGCTTCCGCTTCCCTGCCCAACCCCAGAGCGAACTGCTGAGTCCCCCTTGTTGTCTCCCTTCCCAGTGCCCTCATTGGCCCTGTCCCCTGGAAGTTTCCCTGGGAGATTATGTTCGCTATTTGGTCCTCCATTCCCGTCTTGTATAGATCTTTGCTTAGTCCCAGTTTGTCCCCCATTCCCCCCGTCCGCAGTTGTCCGCTGTAAAACTGTTCCATCATTGGCCCCGACAGACCTATTGACTGGTTCATCCTGTTTGCTGCTTGTTGACTCAGTGGGGTGTCCGGAGCTTGCCTGTTCGGGAGGTCCTGGAGATAATTCATTATCATGTCCTCGTACCCCAGACTCTCTTTCTTCCCTTCGTTCAGCTTGCTTGGCTCGAAGAACTCTCCCATCTCTTGCCTCCTCATATGTTATTCCATATACGCACATATTAAACGGCTTGCCGTTATTTAAAGACCATCTTCTTATCTTTCCTTCTTTATGAAACTCCAGTCGTTCTGCGAACAACCTTGCCACTCTTGCATACTCAGGTAGATATAAGTTCACCTTTATAAGTGGTATTACTTCCATTAACCATGTTAGTACTTCCAAGGTAAAGTCCTCTCTACCTCGTAACTTCTTATCCCAATAAAGGATATGTCCAGTAGCAGACAACCCCTTTATTACATTAGTTAAGTGCATAACACCAAATCCCTCAACACACTCTAACCATACTGATGATGGATCTACTAACTTTGATCGGAACAAGTTAAAGTCTCCTCTTGAAAAGTCGTCATAGATCCCATCTATTGTTTTTAGTTTATCCCACAACTCGTTTATCTTGTTGAAGTTGAGTTCTAGAAACTTGACGCCCTTAGGCATCTCATAAGTCATAATCGTTTGCCTCCCCCCTTGGAAGTATTTTAAGTGCAAAACCGTTTATAATAAAACCTGGCGGTATTGCCTTAACCTGAAATCTTGCTTGTGGTCCAGTTACAAAGAAATCAGCCATAGTTTGAGTTCTTCCTAATTGCATTGTAACATCTCTTTCTGTCCATGTTAAGCCAGAGTCTAATGATATACCTACAGTGACAGTTATAGGACTATGAGAGGTCTCATGGTATATTATAATTCTACTAAATGTCTTGTCAATTCCGGGGACGTTTAAGTCAACATCCTTTGATTGCCAATATGCAAGGAATGATGTATTAAGCACACCTCCCCAATCTCTCGCTGATAACCCAGATACTTCGTAGACGTTGCCGTCGCACTGACCAATAAGGTTGGTAGGTGCTAACTTCGATAATCTTTTATCCCCAAAACGCCAACCCTGTTCGGCGACAGTTCCTGTTAGTTCTGCTATACTAATAATACTTGCAAGAGAATCATAACCAAAACCAGACATAGGCATGCGCCAAGCTGCCCAGGCGTTCTCTTCATAATTAAAAACCCACACGGTATCTGGGAGCCATTTACCTATTGAGTCAATTACAAAAGGTATTGGTTGGACAGCTAATGAACCATCAAGATAACCGAGTACGGTTTCTCCATCTAACGTTGTTAAATAACTATCGTCCACGTCAGTAATATCAAGAACGTGAATAGCATCAATCTGTACTTTAGACCCTAACCCGTCTAAATCAATCCTTGACCTTAACTTTTCAAAATCAGCGTCAACAGTAATAAACGAGTAATCAATGTACGTTTCAATACCAAGATCACTGGCAGTATAAACAACAGTTTTAGTATGTATTGTTCCCATTACAGTAGCACCATTATATTCAGTCATGATTATTTGAACAGTACAGGCAGTAATAGGAGTTAGCCATACCCTAGTACTAAATCTACGACCTGCTCCTTGCAACACCCCAAAATCATAAATCTGGGATAATTGTACATTCTCATTGTCCGGGTTGTACACTTCAAAGACAGAATTACCAAAAAGCCCCCCAGTTTTAATTTCCCCAGTTCCACTTACCTGCAAAATGGCTGTCCAATTATCAGGTCTATTATTATCATTATCATCAACAAGAGTGGGATTGACGATCAAATTACTAATAGCAGCATCGTCCGCTCCACCTGGCCACTTTCCTGTAGGGACGAAGAGCCAATATTCATCAAACTCCTCCGCTACTACTCCAGTACAATTAGCTAAGTATTCAGGTAGAACGCCATTATTACCATAGAATAATTCTTCCTTAATCCTAGTACCAACAGGCTCCATAAACTTTAAGGAGAACGTATATACATCGTCCCAACCTAAAAATATATGCTCTTCCCCTAAATCCCCTACAGTCATAGGTCCTGCTAATCCTATACCTTGTCCAGGAGCTGGAGTGAATATAATGGCAGGGTCGGCTATGAATGATCTATGCCCTATATACATTGACCTTTGTTTATAAACTATTAAATATTCCCCTAATCGGCGAGCGGCTTGTATCCAGTCAGGACTGTCACCAAGTAGATATGATCCAGCACTTGGATACGCTCCAGGATCCCAATGATCGAATCTTCCTTGTTCAGTCCACCTAACCTCAGAATTGCTATCCTCAGTTCCTAAAACTACAAGTCTATTGTCAAAGATAATTGCAACTCGACCTAATGTTGGCGCTCCTGCTGCCACACATTTCTCTGCTTCGACAGGGTCAGTTTCTCCTGTGTATGCAATTATAATAATACCATCAGATGTACCATTACACATGACCATAATATCGCCATACTTGTCAGCGGCAGGATATATAGCTCCACTAAAGGCAGTTACAAAGTCATACTTGCCCTCACCGACATCTATACTTAAATTATTTGCTGTTGGATCCATATTAAGGTATGGATGACTGTCAGTACCTCCTATACCATCGTAAAGAGGACAAAGTACAAAGGTACCACCTAATTCATAATATATACCATCCTTACCGAAGACCACAAGTTTAGTCAAGCCAGCAGAGTATACTACATCGATCCATAAGGGCGTCTCCCTGCAACCTTTATATTTTAGTTTAAAACCATTCCTAACTAAAAGTCGTCGCTTGTTGAATCGGACATCTAAACAATCCGGACATTCACCAGTAGCTATAGCAGTTGGAGCGACAGATGTATTCATTCCACCATTTGGTGGTACTATGGGGAAAAATACAGGTTGTAAACTTCTGGCCATTAACCTAACCTCATTTAGCTAAGAGTTTGTCCAACTTACCATCAATTTCGTCCAATTGATATATTATTACTGCTTGGTTCTTATCAATCCGCCTAACATCAGTTTCATTGACTTCTACTCGTTTTAGTATGCCAGTTTGAGCTGCAATTAATGTAGTGAAACCAAGTACGATAATAATACCAGCTATAATGCCGACCCATCTTGCTGTTGAGCCATTGGTGTTCACTTTGTAATCTCCTTAGCTATTTCTAATGTCACTATTCTTGTCTCAAGGCTCTTAACCAAATCCGGCATAGCTGCTATATAATCTGCTTTCTTCTGCGCTTCCTGCTGCATAACTTTTTCAGCGTCAATAATATTCTGTGGTAATTTGTCAACAACAATATCCTTATATTTCGCAGGAACCCTATCATCCAGAAAACCTTCATACCCGCCTTCAAATAATCTATATTTCATATTAGATACTCCATCGGATAAGCTATATATAAAGACACTGTAGTATTTACGGTAAATTGTGCTTTACGATCAGAACTCAACCATATTTCGCATACTAATGCAGTCCAATTACCGGGAGCTTGAAAAATCTCATGAGAAAGTTCCGACGAGGCGTGGGGAGTATTCGATATATTTGTGTCCCCACTTTTTCGAGAATATACCTGAACGCCATTTGCACTTTCGAGAATACAACATCTCACCGCCTTCGCTCCTGCTGGAGCCTCTGAAAAAGTAACCTCTAACCCAGCACTGAAAGAATCAGCAGGAGACCAGGAAGTTTTTGAAGCTTTCCAGCCAGTAGAAGGGTTAGCAATCTTGTGCCAAGTTCCACCAGAAGGATCAGGCGCATCATCTATTACAATTCTCCCTCCATCAGCAGGCTTAAGCAATACGTCCTTAGCTGAAACATTTGTGTTCCAGGCTACGTCGTGGTTGTAGTGTTGGACGAAGATGTCGGGGTCTATAAGTTGATCAGGAGCAAACACAGCTTCATCTAAATAATAAGTGGAACCATTATAGTTATTTCCTGAAACTACAACTAGAGCGCCCTTTGTTCCAGTATTCCAAGTACCTGGAAAAGTAGTCCGAGAAACAATTTCGTCATTTACAACTAAGTAAATCTTGTCCAGAGACGAATCGTAAATTAATCCAACGAAGTGCCAAGTATTTAATGGGAGTGCTATAGTAAAATCGTTAGTAGTTGTATTCCCACCTTTTTGAATTAACATCCGGACCTTATCATCAAAAACAATAATTTCAAGCGTATCTGTAACAGTACGGTAGCAAAAAATTGGCGAAAAACCCAAAGTGGGCGAGTATACCGTAGGATAAAACCATATTCCGAATGCTTGATCTTCTCCTACTGACCAATATGTACTGGGTGTTGCAAGACTGCCGTCATTATTGGCAGTCGCAAAAAGACTACGCAATCCAAATTTTTTCTGGGCAGTAGTTAAAGCAACGTCAACTTTTGTAGACCAATCATCAACGCCATGTTGATCCTCATAATTATTCTCAAAATTGAAAACCCTAAAATCAGCCGAAGGGAAGAACTCCGTATTAACTTCATCAGCTAACGGATTTAGAACCCCCCGGCACTGTAAAAAGGGATAAAACAAACTGCTACTATTAACACCCCCAAGCCGAATCTGATTAACTGTCGACCAAGCGCCATCAGTATATTCCACGAACGATATTTCATCTCCATCTATATATATCCTCCTGTCCCCCTCATTGGGACTTGCTATAGTGCCAGTACCTTCGTACCCTATTGTCAAAGTAGCTCCGACATCGGAAAACTGTGCTTGAAGTACCGTAGTATGTATCCTATCAAAAGTAAGAACAACAACATCACGAATACTTACCCATGCAGCTCCACTCCATCTATAGGGCTTATTATCATCATTTGTATCTATCCAAATATCTCCTACACCATCTGCCGTGGGAGGAGCATCCTGGAAAAATGTAACTATCTTTCCATCGGCCGTGGCTTGAGCAGTGCCAGCATCAGCAATTGCTTGTGCTATATCGTCGTCCTGAATCTCTATCCATTCACCGGCAATGATCTGATCTGCACCTATTGACTCTGCCCGATATAATTTGTTTCCGTCGTTCGTATCTATCCAGAGATCACCAATGTCTGTTGAAGTAGGAATACCATCTTGATAGAAGGTCACTATCTTTCCATCAGCGGTAGCCTGCGCTGTAGCAGCATCAGCAATCGCTTGAGCAACATCTGTATCTCTGGCTACTTCCCATTCGCCCGGAGTAATTTCATCTGCGCCTATAATAGCTGCTCTATATAGTTTATTTTTATCGTTCGTATCAACCCACAAATCACCGATGTCCGTAGCAGTAGGAATACTATCCTGGTAGAACGTAACGATTTTACCATCTGCTGTAGTTTGGGCTGTTGCTGCATCTGCAATTGCTTGAGCTATGTCATCATCTTGAACCTCGATCCAAGCAGCTCCACTCCACCTATACAACCTATTTCCATCATTTGTATCTAACCAAAGATCCCCTGTACCTTCTGCTGTAGGGGGATCGTCCGCATAAAAAGTAACTATCTTTCCGTCCGCAGTAGCTTGAGCATTTGCTGCATCTGCAATGGCCGTCGCTATACCAGAAACAGTGGTATCAAGGAACTCATCTCTAAATATCCTCTCAACCATAGCTCTTACACGACCTGAAAGATGCTCTAAGTAAATACTACCATAGCTATGATCTAATACAACACTCTTTCTATGCTTTTCTAAATCAGTTTTAGTATTAACAATGCCCTTCTCACCCATTGGTTCTTCGACTGACATTTCTTTGTCAATCTCTTCTTGAGTAGGGAAGGTTTTACGGAAAGGATCTTCAGGCATTTGTCAGTTCCACCTCAACTGTTTTATCAGAGTTTGCATGTTTAACACGAACTCTTCTTAAAGCCTCTATTATACTTATTTGTGATAACTCTTTAGGAGCCCTTTTTATTATACCAAAGACACCTTCGTCCTGTGGCATTTTATCTTTGGTTACTGCATTGAGTTCCATACCACGAACTAGTGTATATAATTTGCCCGTGGATTGATTGTATCTACAACTAAATAACATATTCTCTCCTAAGTATCAGGATAATAGCATTTAAATGTCCATACTCCGTTAGTACCAGCAACCCGAGTAAGTGCAATACGTCCAACATAATCGTCACTGTCAACAGTACTTAGAGCCAACTGTAACACCGTAGCATCAGAAGGGGACACAATAGCTAACGGCATAAAACAAAAGTCAGCAAAGTTACAAGAGATCCAATCACCAGTTATATTAAAATCATAATTAGTGCTCGCTATCTTAAGTTTACCATAACCTATCTTATCTCCACCGGCAAGTACAAGCATTTCATCTAAATGTTTAGAACCGCTAGCACCTGCTACGCCCAAATGCTGACCACGAGAAATAGCCTCTTTAGTATTAGGAGTAGCATACGTTGTTTGCATCCCCGATAATTTGTCAGAAGTGCCGAAGCTAATTGGACCCGTTATTTCAACAAAACCTGCAATAGCATCACGTTCTATATACTGAGGATGGTCGGAAGCTTCCCTATTTATTAAAGTAGTATGATCACCTGCACTAGCACCATCCATAGTTATACCATTGTCATAGAACAGCCCACCATAGTGTTGAACCCCACCTTCTACTAAATTAGTAGATGGAGTTTCATCGACAATTTCTACAACAGTGGACTTACCCAATAAATGATAACATTCAGCACCAACTAAGGGATCTAAATAATGATTCTCTGAAAACCTTTCCCCAAAGGCCTCTTTAATATTACGCTGGGCTAAATTAGTAACAGAACCCCTATCCGATTCTGTAGGGTAACCCTCAAATTGGCTTGTCCAAGTATGTATCATAATAAACTACAATCCTCAAAGATAGTACCAAATCGTGCGGTCATATCTGTATCTCCATAGGCCATGACTATTAGGGAATCTCCAGTTCCCTTGAGGAACTGTATCGGCACAATGACCCCATAAAGTTTTGGCCAACCAAATATCTTCCCTTCGCCATCAGTAAGTGTAAGACGGCCAGAAGATGAAGCGTTTACTCCATTAAGCCTGTCATTTGCTATGCTTAAATAGTCGTCCTCCACATGCCTTGACACTATTGCATTATCTTCATGAGCATCATACCATGACAAATCTACATGAGTAGGGTTTATGGGATTATCATTATCAGTACCATAATCAGTTATAATTACTTCACCATCATCCACAAAATGTAGATCTACTGCCATTGCATTTCCATTACCACTTAATAATATATCTGCGTGTGCATTATCCTCTAACAAATTGGTTAAATCAGAATGACTTTTTATTACAGCTCTAACCATTTCACCATCTTCATTTACTGTATAAAGACCCTTTCTATCTGTAGGTTCAGTAATATAATGAAGAGTTCCTGTTTTCTGAGCAACGCCTTCTACCTCCTCGAGCCTTAAATCCCATGTTGATATATAGACAAAAGCGGTCTCAGTTGGGATATGTAGTCCGTCTTCATCTGCTTGACAGACATTATGTTCGTCAAAAGTTCCATTATTGCATTTCATTCTATCACTAAGAGCTTCCTTAGTATCTTGAATGTACGAATGTATTCCTTCAGTTGCATCTACATACGCTTGAAGAGTATCCTGTGGAATGTCTAAGTCCCAAATCATGGTATGTACCTATAATTAACCCTATATTGTTTAGTTACTCCAAAATAATCACCAAATATACAAACGGCTTGGTCCCCACCAATTTTTAAAACGGCAGTGCCATTTGCATAATCTACAAAGCAAAAATTTGGCAAGAACACCAAACTTCCAGCAAAGTTGAAAGTCCTGTTTATACCATTACCTATATTGCCGACAGCACTTGCAGAAAGAATATACAATTTATCACGTACGATATTATTAGTGGTAATTGCATCGGCATTGCCGATTGTAGGATGACTTTGTCCAATATGATGATATTGCACTAAACCCCTCTGTGCCTCTTCATTAGTAGGCATAATTATTTTATTACCGCCAAGGTCCAATCCAGTTACAAGTCCTCCAGTGGTCTTTAAATATTGTGTGTGATCATGTGCATCTAAATCATCCAACTCCCCATGGTCTAATGAGGATATTTCCTCCCAAACAACTGGGCCTACAGATGTACAAATACACAATTTCAAATCACTTCCATCTTCAAGGAGATATAAACCCCCTACTCTAACATCAGTTAATAAGTCCCTTGCTGCTGAATCATCTTTAACCATTACTTCAACATGACCACCTCTATGAGTACCATCATCTTCATCTGTATAGGGACCAAAGTTATGACCTACTTCCATCCTCGCCCGGACTGCCCTTGCCAAATCCCTTAACTTGTCATCAATTAACGCCCTATTTAAACCAGCAGCAGGTGCAGCCTCATAAGTAGCGTCCCATAGAAATGAGAAAGCCATTAATAATCTCCTCTTTGAACTGTTATTTGCTTAACTATATTAGACTCCTCAATACTATATGCTCCCATAGTATTAACTATTCTCTTAATATACTTATCATATTCCTGATTAGCCCTATCAGGTTCTAACAGTTTAGCAAAACCTCGATAGGTTGCTCCAGAGACAATAACTTCTTCAAAGTTATCAGGGAGTTCACACTCAGCACTTGTACTATCAGCATCTAATAAAGTATGTAATCTGTAGTAGAACAACCTAAAAGCTATAACTTCATTAATTGCCTTATTGAATAGTATACTATTTCCCCTTCTTGCGAAACTACCTGGAATACCTAAAGAACTATCTAAGTCAATCCCTGTAAGTTCTTTCCAATTCTTTTGTTTAATTTGAATACCACTGGTTGCAATTTCCAACATTTGAACAGAGAATATTTGTGTCTGTGGATTTAGTCCTATATCATTAATAATACTATATTTTCTTCTATAAATAGTGCATTCTGTATTAGTATCAGGAGTAACTGTCCATGCTTCTGCGATTGTCGCTATATTTGTAGTGTTGACATAGTCAGTTATTAACCGTATTTGTCCTACTAACCCATCTGGAGCAGTACCTGTGTAACCAGTAATTTTAGCTACCATATCATTATAATAGTCATCAATCTCCTGATCACCACCAGCAAGAGTAAATGAAGTAGATGTTGCTGCACTACAATTACTAACTACAACTAAACTATTAAATAGAATATCGTTCTCTAAGAAGTGGAAACGACGTGCGGGATATGCTCGTTTTCTATGATAACCACAAACATCATATATGGCCCAGTTCAACCAACGGACATACCTTGTATCTGTAATGTCTGCACGATTTCCGAGGGATCTCTTTAATTCATCAATAAGATTAGCTGTTGTCACTTTGAGTATCCTCCGGATCTAAAAACTTAGTAGCGATCCAAACACCATCTTTCGTCTTTGTCATTTGAGACTCTGGGAACGTAAATCCACTACGAGCACATTCATGCCAAAACTCACCTAATAGACGAGGTTTCATTTCTTAGGTACCTGACGGAGATAAAAGTCCAATTGGTGAGTATCCTGAGCATCTCCTAAAGCTATAATTTCTAAACCATTAGCCCATTTACTGTTCATCTCAATCTCTCTCTCCACTGTAGCAATGCCAGCTCTGACAGGCTCCAAAACAGACTTCCCATTCTTATCATTAACTTCGAGGAGATCAGCTGCTAATGTAGCTCCACGCCAAACTATTCGCTCAATACATACCCAGTCTGCCCAGGTATCGCCCACAGCAGTAGCTGTCAGGACGTGATTAGATAATGTCATTACAGGCATAGGTTAGGCCGCCCTGAGGTAAATGTCTACTTGAGTTCCTGAGTCCATGTCTACGATATTTAAGCCTAATGCCCATTTCCCATACATCTTGATCTCTCTATCCTGTGTAGTACTTCCTGCACGTATAGGTTCAAGAACAGACTTACCTGCCGTAGTATTTATCTCTAAAAGGTGAGTTGCAGTTGTAGCTCCCCTCCAAACAATATGGTCAATACAAACCCATCCAGCCCAAGTATCCCCTTGTCCAGTTGCCTTTAGAACATGATTAGATAATGTCATTATAGCCATTAGTCAATCTCCTCAATAGTAACACGGCACCAAATCTTTGCTGTCCTACCTGCAGGGACAGTGTAATTCAATATTTCATCACCCCCGCCTGCGACCAAACTCGTTTCGATCTTAATACTATCACCCACTACAAGATTAAGGTCTTCCTGACCATCAAACACCTTTCTTGGGTAGTGCGTAGTTTTGAGTTCCATAATATTCTCCTTAGGAAAAAAGGGGGCACGAATGCCCCCTCTCATTTGTTAACCTAAACCAGGAGTAGTGGATCCTCCAGTCACCGTGACCGGCTTCCTCCATGTCTTCTTCCCAGCGATTTTTCCCCGAGAGGCCTTGACCATCTCAACGATCTTTTTCTCTACCTCAGCACGTGTTTTGTTTACCATAATTACTCTCCTTATCCTGGAACGGCGCTTGAAATACCAGTGCTAACATAGTTACCGAACCAATTATCATTAGCGTTCGCCTTTACGTAACCACCTATTATAGAATAGGTACCTCCGAGTGTGTTACCAGTGATCATATTACCGGAGTCCCCAAACCCACCACCAAGGTCGATCTTGTGAGCATAACTGCTTACCAGACCAACACCTTGCAGAATGTTTCCTGCAATAACGCAACCATTAGCGCCGACGTTCGAAAAGTCTATGAAACCCGCGCAGTCTTGAAACTGATTGCCAGTAATAAACCAGCGGTACGGAGCGGCATAACCAACACCAACAGAACGAATAGCTCTGCCTGTTGCACCAACTACCCCTACGAACTCAAAGATGTTGTTCCTGATTTGATACTCAAACGCAACACCATAAGCACCAATAGCGTGCAGGCCCCAGAAGAACCGGCAACCCTTAATCTGTATGTCGTATGCTAAGTTGGGACAGGTTACTATATCCTCATAGACCAAAGCATCGGTGTAACTATAGAGACAACGAATTGCCTCTGTTGCTGTTGGGCACCTAAAGTTAAATCCCTCAACCGACCAACCGCGCGCTCGCAAGATCAAATTTGGTGAACCAGCGGCGCCAGATGTCCATTCATCACCATCAGGATACCCATGGTTCCGCGCTGAAATGAGCCTAACGTATAGTGGCCCATCTCCAGCACCACTTGCACCATCTACTGGTGTCACTACGGCTTCTGCAATAGCTCCACTCACGAAAATGATGTCATAACTCACAACGGTGTCTACTGCATGTTGTACTGTCTTAAACGCTGTTAGCCAAGTTTTACCATCAAGAGTGTCATCACCATTAGCCGTGTCCACAAAGTAATAAGTGCCGTTTTTAAGGGCAGGAGGTCCCGCCCCGTCAACTCCGCCTTCAACACGGAGCTGACCCAACACATGAAGATTCCCCATTCGTGATACTTCTTGATCCAAGGGGTTTCCTGTATAGTTGACCGCTGGCCAACTAATAGGAGGCATTACTGTCTGATGCGGATTAGCCATATTTAACCTCCTGAACTTCCGTCTGCCCCTCTCCAATCGGTAAAACCGAAAGAGAAACGCATGTAGCCAGTGAACTTTGAATCCTTTGTATCAAAGTCATCAGCGTTGTCGAAAATGGGACGCTGTCTCCAGAAGAACTTAATGTCAGTCTCTTCCTTCTCAGCAAGGGCAAGCCACATATCATCGTCTGACATATAGTGACTGACCGTAAAGGACAGTCCCTTATTACCCATAACATTGAGTTCGTTATCGCCGGTATACGGTTTCTTGTCAGAGCCAATAATTTCCTCCGCTATCCACTGATAGGTCGGAGTAACTATAAGCCTCTTCAAAGCCATCCGGCGGGGAAGGCCACGTTCATTGACAACCCTTTCCATCCGCTCCATAGCAGCACGGAGACTGCCAATACCAAGGTCGACCTGAACTGCCGGTTCATTTGCATAAGTCCCGCCAGCTGCAAGAACATGATCCCTTGCACAAAGTGCTTTTCCGTCAGCACCTGTATATGTGCTTCCTGCAAAGGCATCGTCTAAGAATCCGCCAAACTCAAGCTCAACCGTTTGCTGAGCAGCATAGGCAAGACTATTAGATACCTTCTTCATGACCCCATAAAGATCATCATCCCACATTTCACGAGTAACACGAAAGCCGAGAGCCATTGCTACATGAGTGTAACGTTTAACCTCGCCTTCGGTGGGATCGTCATAAATCACTGGTGTACCTTGGTTCTTCCGTTGGAATACACCAAGGTTAGCAGTTGTAAGCTCCTCTTCATACGCCCTTTTAGACGCAAGAACATTTGCGATTTTAGAATACTCTTCGTCCCATTTCTTCAACCGATCGAAGAATACCTTGCGCAGTCCAGGAGCAATTAAGTGTGAAAATGCAGCAGTTGTAGTAGCCATTTAGTACCTCCTATTCTGCATCGACACGATTGTCGAACTGAGATCTAATGAATTGAAAATACACCCGACCAATATCAGTAGCATCCGATGTATCATCACCCGGGACAACCCTAAGAACGTTAACAACCTTCTCGGTATTTTCCCCTATATCAACAAGCTGGGCACCCGTGCCGCCCTTAATATCACATATGTCCGGTGCTGTTACACCAGACGTTATTTCATCAGCCTGTCCTACAAAAACAGTGTTCACGTCTGCAACGGCTATAGGAATAACTGCCCCTATAGCACCATCTGAGAGACAAACACCATAAATCAGTGGACTATTACTAAGTCCAATAGTTAGTACGTTAGCACCCAAAACAACAGAGTCACCTTTCTTAAGTGCAGTAGCACCTACCGTACGATATACTATGTGCTCAGGGGCATCGTTCAAAGTATAGGCAACACTAAAGCCTGGGAGCCAACTCTTCACCTTTACTGTATTAGCCATTTATGTTCCTCCATAAAAGCTTCATCTTATGTCTTTGAAGGTATAGAATATTCTTTATCGTACACTATACCTTCCCCTATAACTTCAACCCCTGCCTTTGCAGCGTCCTCTTTAAAGCGGGCTCCTATACTCTCGGCACGGAACCGCTTCCTCTCCTCACGAGGCTTTTGGATCTCTTCCTTATGTCTTTCTTTAGTAATACCCATGAGCACTCCATCCATATAACGAACCTCTTTACCATCAGCACCAATTATAGGGTCATAACCCTGGTACCGCCTTAAGGATCGCATATCGGAACGTGTGTTCACAAATCTTCCTATCTTACCTTTTAACTTATCTTTATTGGCATCAGCAAGTATACTCATGTGATCGGGTACGTTGTGACTACGTGGAGTTACCTTAACATTTGAACCCTCAACCTTCCCTACGTCTGCCTTCTTTTCTTGCATTTCAATAGTAAGAGCCAATTGATCTACTCTATTAGTAGCGGCCTCAATTTTAACATCGTAGGCTTTAACTATATCTTTAATAATAGCCTCCAAGTCCGCCTTGCTTGTAACCACAAGGTCAGCTTTCTCTTGATTAGGTTCTACTAAAACAATTGGCTCGTCTGTAATAGCTGCTTTTGCTTTAACAGGGTCCACTGTATCTTCTGTTATAGTTACACCTTTTGGAAGTCCATCACTATCTTTCTCTGCTTGCATTTGCTTTAACGTGTCCAAATGTGACATTATTTGCTCCTTCTTGCTAATTCACTAAACGCATCGCTATTTTGATCTCTATATTCAATATACTCCTCATCTGTCATATCGAACTCAGCCATTATAGCACGCTCTTTCGGATCAGTAACTCTTGCCTTTACCTTCTCAGGATTGAAAGGGGTAGATCTTACATTGCCAATTTGTTGCAATCCTGTTACGGGACGAAACAAGCCTGTTGATGGTGCAGGTTCAGGTGCTGGTTTATCACTACCAATAAATTGGGTGATCTCCTCAGAACTCAAACCCTTTTTCTGAAGAACTTCCATCAGTTTAACCGTAGCTTTCTTCTCTGCCATAGTCTCTGATATTTCATCAACATGGCGAGACCTTACATAATCATAAGCAGCCTCATATGATTTGAAGTTCCCTTGAAGCATAGGATGAAGTTTGTTAATAAAGTCATCAACCTCTCCTCCGTACTTTTCAAAATCCTCATTACCTGCCTTAGACCAAAATACTTCCCTATTGGTCGCCTTCTGTGACTCTACAGTCTGACGGGCAAGAGGTTCTAACCG
>SDBS01001960.1_pt1 | contig 20734 bp, 19 predicted proteins | sample 2277091 | NCBI WGS metagenome assembly SDBS01 (sample SAMN10404972, study PRJNA504765) | marine sediment metagenome | isolation source: marine sediment core GS10_PC15, 163 cmbsf | place: Arctic Ocean: Southern Knipovich Ridge | collected 2010 | reverse complement strand
CGGCCTTGGCCGCCGCCACCCGCGGGCGGATAATCCCACCCCGCAAGGCCACGGCCGACATGACCTCCGGCACGCCATGCCCCTTGGTTTCCTTAGCAAACCGATAAACAATCGGCCCGACCAGCGCGCCGCCCAAGGCCGGGATGATCGGGATCCAGAGCCTCGAACCGGATGACGTTATCCCGTCCAGGATCGTCTTCGAATACCCAAAGAAAAACTCCGTTGCCCGGTCCACCAACAAACTAAAAAAAAGCGCGCCAAACCCGGTACCCAGCCCGACCGCGGAAGCCAGTAATATTAAAACCGTGGTTTCCGACATCCTTTGGCGGATCAGGAATTCCCGAACTTTATTGATGAAATCAGACATAAAATCTATCGCCGTCACTCGCGCTGCTCCGTCCCGGCTTATACAATTACGTCGCCCGGGCCACGTTTTAGTGAACGAAGAAAGGGTGCAACGTCAAAAATGCAACAGCAGTTTATTATCGATTATTGGCAATTCCCGGCAGTGGCGGACCAGATTTATCAAGCAATGCCGTTGTCTGCCGGAGGCAGACCGGTTACATCTGTTGTTTCGGCGGAGGACCTCGCGTTCTTATTTCTCCAAAGCCGGAGCGGCAAAGACCATTTTTTCCTTAAACTCGCGAATCTCATCCAGATCCAATTGTGCGAAAAGAACCCGCTTGCGGTCTTCGTCTTCGATTTTCACTTTCGCCAGGATACCCCACGGCGCAAACACCGCCGAACGGCCCTGAAGCTTATGGCCGAAAAGTGTTCCCACTCCTCCGGCTTTTACCACATAAGCGTTGGCCAACTGGGCTCCGCGCACGAATATCTCGTTGTCCCGTATCTGCTTATCAAAAGAGGTCTCCGCCGGGCGATATGGGCTGGTCGTGGGCACAAAGATAATATCCGCCCTCTGATTGTACAATTCCTTGAATGATAATGGGTTGAGGACATCCGCGCAAATAAGCACTCCAATCAGCACCTCATCGATGACAAAGATAACAATTTTTCTACCCGGTACTATTCCCCTCCGCGACTCGTTGCCGTACAAATTCACTTTCTGGTGCGACCCGACCAGCCGCCCCCGCGAGAAAATCATCGCGGTATTGGCGTAACCACCGCCCGTTTTGATGATTATTGAACCACCGATGACCGTAGTCGCCAGATCGACAGACAACTTCTCAATCGTGTCGACATTCTCACGGGTTGCACGGGCCGCCTCCTCAATCCCCTGGCAATCCGGCCCGACAAAACAATACTCCGGCAGGCAGACAAAATCCGGCCGGTGGCGAAGAATAAGCAATTTATCCTCCAGCGTAATTGGCCGACCAAGCGGGTACTGTAATACAGTAACGTTAACAATCATTTTGTTTCTCCGCCCTCCCAATATCCGTCGGGCATTATTAGTATTTTATACCGAATTTTTCACCCTGAGGTTGCGTCTGTCATCAGCCGGCGTTTATCCCGGCACCCGCGCTGCAGTCTGCTCCCTCCTCGACGGCCACCGAAAATAGACAAATCAGATAAGCCACGCCATAAATTTTCGGAGGGCTGCGGGTGTTGGTTGTTATTTCACTTTTTTCCGGCACGGCAAATACCTACTATATCCGCGTGGGAAAACCGTCAAGGGAGTGATGATGACCGATATGAATTCAGACGCCATCCTGCAATTCCTCAACTCGCACGGCTCAGTGCGCCGTTTTACCGACCAACCGGTCACCGAGGAGCAACTGGCGCGAATAATCGAAACCGCACAACGGGCGCCAACTTCCTCGAATTTGCAGGCCTATTCGATTATCGTTGTACGCGACCCGCGAAAAAGGGAGAAACTCTCAATTTTAAGCGGCAACCAGCCGCATGTCCGCGATTGCCCGGTATTATTGGTTTTCTGCCCCGATCTGTTACGCCTACGGAAAATTTGCCTCCAATCCGGTCACCGCTTTCGGGAAGAGTATTTCGAATACCTGCTGGTGGCCGTGATTGATGCCGCCCTGGCCGGGCAGAATGCCCTGTTGGCGGCGGAGGCCCTGGGACTTGGCGGGTGTATGATTGGCGGGCTGCGGAACCGGCCCCAGGAAGTCGCCGAGTTATTGGACCTGCCGCCGCGAGTATTCGCCCTTTTCGGCCTCACCATCGGCGTGCCCCACAAGCCCGCCGGGGTCAAACCCCGCCTGCCGACTTCGGTTATCCGTCATGATGAGTGGTATGAAACCGATCACCTTGATGAGGGATTAGCCGAGTATGACCGAACGATGAAAGAGACCGGGGTCTATCGCGGACGGCGTATTCAACTCGAGGAGATCGGCCCCGACTTGACCGAAAAATTCGCCGACGAGGACTATGGCTGGATCGAGCACACCGCACGGCGGCTGGCCAATCCCGCTTCGGCCCGGCCGGACCTCCGCCCGTTCCTGGTTTCCAGGAAATTCGGCTTCCAGTGATTCTCTGCGGGATGTGAACCAAGATTATGACGAGACAAAAATTAAAAGAGAACACGGCGGCTCCATTAATTATCGCCCATCGGGGCGCAAGTCTTGCGGAAACGGAAAACACCATTGCCGCTTTCGACATGGCCATTGCCGGCGGGGCCGATGCCGTGGAACTCGACATCCGCTGGACTGCCGACGGCACCGCGGTGATATATCATGACCCCTCAATCGTGCGCAATGGTCGGAAAGTCGCGGTCAGAAAGCTCACCGCCCGCGATTTTGCCGCTCTAAAATCGCGCGAGGGCATCGCGGTCCCCACCCTCGCCGAAGTGCTTCGCTGGGCCCATGATAAAACGCCGCTGGTCTTCGATATCAAGGACACCGGGCACGAGGAAAAACTAATCGCGGAAGTCGACAATCTCGGTTTTCACCGGCAATCGGTATTCAGTTCATTTCGGCTGACGCTCATCGGTAAAATCAAAGCCCGGCGCCCGGACTGGCAGACGGCATGGATTATCGGCAATTCCGGTTCGTCGCTCATCCGGCGGGCGCTGATCGGACCAATCATTACTCGGGCGATACGCTGGGGTGTCGATGCGCTGCATTTCCATTATCGTTGGGTCACGCCCGGACTATTGCAACGCTGCCGGCAGGAGGGATTGAAAGTCGCGGTCTGGACCGTCGATAAGCCGGCGGAAATCCATAAATTCGTCAGACTCGGCGTGGATGCCATTATCACCAATGTGCCTGACATTGCCCGCCAAATCCTGGCGGACCAGGCTAGCCCCACCGATCAGTAACTCCGCATACGGCTGCGTACTTAATAAAGGGGTGAATGTATTATGGCCGAATTCCGCAGGGAAGCAATGTTTTGGGAAGCGCAGCCGCAGGCCATGACGCGTTGTACGCTCTGCCCGCACTTCTGCCGCATCAGAGACGAGCACTATGGCATCTGCGGGGTACGCAAAAACGCGGGCGGGACGCTTTATACGCTGGTCTATGAACAGGCCGCCGCGTTGAATGTCGATCCCATCGAAAAGAAACCGCTGTTTCATTTTTTCCCCGGCTCCCGTTCGTTGTCGATTGCCACCGTGGGCTGCAGCTTTCGCTGCCGCTTTTGCCAAAATTGGGACCTCTCGCAAGCCCCCAAGGGTAAGTCGCGCCGTTACGCCGTCAAAGCGGTGCCGCCCGAGGAAGTCGTCAAACTGGCCGAACAATACGAATGCCGGACTATCGCTTTCACCTATTCCGAGCCGACAGTCTTTTATGAGTATGCCTACGATACCGCCCGGCTGGCCACCGCCAAGAACATCTATAGCGTATTTGTTTCCAACGGTTATATCACGCCAGAGGCCTTGGAAAAAATCAGGCCCTATTTGTTCGGATATAACGTCGATCTAAAAAGTTTCAACCCCGGTTATTACAAAAAAATGATGGGCGCCAAACTGGAACCGGTGTTGGCCGCGTTGAAAAGAATCAAAGAACTCGGATTCTGGCTGGAAGTCACGACTCTGGTCGTCCCGACCAAAAACGATTCCGATGAGGAATTAACCAAAATCGCCGAGTTTATCTGCGGCCTGGGGCCCGAGGTCCCCTGGCATGTCTCCGCCTTCCACCCTGATTACCAGATGACCGACCTCCCCCGCACCTCGGTTGCGACACTGCAGCGGGCGCGCCGCATCGGCATGGATGTGGGCTTACGTTATGTCTACACCGGCAACATCCCCGGTGATAACGGCGAATCAACATTCTGTTACAAATGCGGCGCGTTGGTTATTGAACGCCACGGTTTCGGGATCATCGATAACCGCGTCACTGACGGCAATTGTCCCGACTGCGGCACCAAAATCGACGGCATCGCCCTGGACCCGCACGGGCAGGATAACGTCGATTTACGCATATACCGGTAGCCCACCCAGAGTTCCGAGTCCCGGCCGAGGCCGGGACTCGGAACGCCGGGTGGGGATATGCGCACCATAGGCGACATTTATCCTACACCATCAACGTCCTTGCCCATCCAAAGAATGAACTCAACATCCAATGGCACCAATGAAAAGCGCCGCCTTATCCACTCCTGGTGTGAGAGATATTCGTCATAATCATCGAGGCGGCTCCAAGATTTCGAAAGCCGAGGAAAGCCGTACTTGCCAAGCCGCTTAATGAGGATGTTGTCGAATGGCACATGGCATAATTGGTATAAATCCCTATAGCCCAGAATTCTATTTTCGCCAAGAACATAAATGTATTTAAAAGTCATGTTTATCCATTTCTGGCCCTGCCCGATGCAAAACTTTGTATAACCATGTTTGTTGAATATCGCAGTTAATTTTTCGCAAGCAACTTGGTGCCAAGCATCAAAACCTGTTTGGGTTGCCTGTTTTGGCTCACTTCGCAGTCCGGACAGAATTCGATACAGCTCTCCCGAAGTCTGATCTAGGAGCATTCTTTTTGATTCTAATTTGCCTAGGCCGTGCAATGTACGATTAAAATCAAGATAAGCTTTTTGGACACATTTTGCCAAGTAATCGGATTCTTCCCCAAAATACAAATAGACGAGGTATTCATCGTAGTCCGATCGTTTAAGAATTGATGTCGTTTTCACAGTTGATCACCCTGGTCGGTCGGCTACCGTGGTTATTCTTCAATTTGTTTTGCTGCGGTGACTTCGTCCAAATGCTCAAGCAACGCCTGACGTGCCTCGGCAAATTCCTTTGTCCGAAAAACCACCTTCCCTCGGCGGGTCAGCAAATACACACCCTTGCCGCCGATAATGCCGACATCGGCGTCGCGGACCTCGCCGGGGCCGTTGACCACACAACCCATCACCGCCACGATGATCGGCTCTTTGATCCCCTCGAGCATCGTCTGCACTTCGGCGACGAGTTCGATCAAATCGATCTCCAGCCGTCCGCAGGTCGGGCAGGAAATCAGCACCGGCCCGCGTTGCCGCAGGCCCAGGGATTTCAGAATCTCCCACCCCGCCTTGACTTCCTCCACCACCGGCGCGGTGAGCGACACCCGGATTGTGTCACCGATCCCCTCGGCCAACAACGCACCGAATGCCACCGCCGTCTTGATCGTCCCCGGCCACTGCGGCCCCGCCTCGGTTACCCCCAGGTGCAAAGGGAAATCACATTTGGCGGCGACCGCACGATACGCGGCAATCGTCTGCGAGGCATCGGATGCTTTCAACGACAGGACAATATCATCAAAATCAAATTCGGTGAGATACTCAACATTGCGCAACGCCGATTCAACCAGCGCATCAGGATTCGGCCCGCCATATTTGTCCAGCAAATCTTTTTCAATCGAGCCCTGATTGACGCCCACTCGTATGGGAATACCGCAATTTTTGGCGACGGCAACGACTTCTTTGATTTTGTTTTTACCCCCGATATTCCCGGGATTGATCCGCAACTTGTCCACCCCGGCTTTAGCGGATGCAATAGCCAGCCGCCAATCGAAATGAATATCAGCCACTAAAGGAATATTAATCGCGTTTTTAATCTCCGCAAGAACATTGGCCGCCTGTTGGTCGGGCACCGCCACCCGGACGATTTCACAGCCGGCCTCTTCCAGCGCGTGTATCTGCTTCACGGTCGCCCGGACATCACGCGTGTCGGTATCACACATTGATTGCACGGCAATCGGAAAATCCCCGCCGATTTTCACGCCGCCGATATCAACGACACGCGTTATTTTTCGCTCAAACTTGACGAACAACTTTGCTCCACAACTATACGACCGTTACCGGTCGGCGGTTTTCTCCGCACGAGCGGCTTGCTCAAACGCCTTATATGAACTGCGCACCAACGGTCCCGACTCTACGTGCGCAAAACCCATCTCCCGCCCCAGCCGCGCCAACTCGGCAAACTCGTTCGGCGGATAGTATCGTTCGACCGGCAGGTGTTTCTCCGATGGCGCCAGATACTGCCCGATCGTCAGGATACTGCAGCCGGTCTGTTGAATATCCTGCATCGTCGTGACCAATTCAGCCCAACTCTCGCCCAACCCGACCATGATCCCCGATTTCACCCGGGGGATTGCCGGATGCTTATACGCGGTCCGCAGAATACTCAGCGACCGCTCATAGTTTGCTTTCGGCCGGACCCGGCCGTACAACCGGGGCACGGTTTCGATGTTATGATTAAAAATATCCGGCGCCACTTCTAAAACCGCGTTCAGCGCCTCTTTTTCGCCGCCAAAATCGGGGATCAGCACTTCTATTTTAACCTTGGTGTCACGCTCGCGGAGCTGTTTAATGACTTCGACAAAAATCGACGCCCCGCCGTCAGGCAAATCATCACGCGTCACCGAGGTAACCACAACCTGCTTTAATTTCAAGCGGGCCACACTTTCCGCCAGTCGGCGCGGTTCGTCGGTATCGACACCACCGGGCTTGCCCTTGATAACATCACAAAACCGGCAACCGCGTGTGCAAACATTCCCCAAAATCATAAACGTCGCCGTGCCGGATGAAAAACACTCCCGCATATTGGGGCAGTTGGCCTCTTTACACACGGAGTGTAGTCCACAGTCAGCAAGTATCTTTTTGACTTTCAAGTATTCCGGCCCGAAGGTGACTTTGGATTTCAACCATGACGGTTTCCGATCCCGGTCGCGCCGAGCACTTTGCCGTAGTTTGTGTAGATGATCCATCGGTCAATTTTCCGCCGTGGGAGCGCGAAGGGCATCGGGATTGTCGAAAGCAATCCCCTTTGCCGACTCGTTAACGAAATGTTTGATAAAATACCGATGGATCTCATCCGAACCGGAGAGCTCGGGATGAAAACTCATGGCCAGCACATTCCGGTTGGCAACCATTGTCGGTTCATCGCCCCGCAATCCAAGTACCTGAACCCGTTTACCGACTCGCTCGATACGTGGGGCGCGAATAAAAACCATGGGAAACGGCTGCGGGCCGTCACCCAGGTCCACTTTTCCCTCCAGGGTATGTGAATGAATCTGGCGGCCGTAAGCATTTCGTCGCACATCGATATCGATCGCGCCGAATCCATGGTCGACCAGATCACCGGCGACGCATTTGGCCAGCAAAACCATCCCCGCACACGTTCCCATCACCGGCCGGGTGCGCACGAACCGCGCGATATCATCCGTCAACCCCTCGGTCTGAAAAAACCAGCGTATCGTTGTCGTTTCCCCGCCGGGAATGATCAAGGCCTTAACCTTCCGTAACTCGGCGGCCGTCTTGATCAGCCGATGCGAAACACCAAGCCGCGACAGGACCTGACAGTGAAGGTCAAAAGCCCCCTGCAGGGCCAGGACCCCGATTGTCGTTTGCGTGGACATAACCTTTCTACCCCAAAACACGCAGGGGCGCAGCATGCTGCGCCCCGATTGCCACTTGAAAAACAGTAACCGAACTTAACGTACCTGCAAAAGTTGTCCCTCGGGGATGTCGCGGATTTCCAAGCCGGGCATCGCCTGCCCCAGCCCCTTGGAAATCTCGGCGATTTTCTTGAAATCAAGATAATGCGTGGTGGCCAGAACGATCGCCCGCGCCCGTGGTGGCGGGTCGTCCGATTTGAAAATCCCCGAACCGACAAAGACTGATTCGGCCCCCAACTGCATCATCAACGAGGCATCGGCGGGTGTGGCAATACCACCGGCGGCGAAATTCGGTACCGGCAGTTTGCCGTTTTTGGCCACCCATTTGACCAGATCAAACGGCGCGCGTAATTCCTTGGCCTCGGCCATCAACTCCTCATCGCGCAGTACGGTCAGCCGCTTGATGCTGCCCAGCACCAGTCGCATGTGCCGCACCGCCTCGACAATATTCCCCGAGCCAGCCTCGCCTTTGGTCCGGATCATCGCCGCGCCCTCGGCGATGCGCCGCAGGGCCTCGCCTAAGCTCAGGCACCCACAGACAAAGGGGACTTTGAATATATCCTTGTCGACATGATTAGCTTCGTCCGCCGGCGTGAGGACCTCGGATTCATCGATAAAATCGACTTCCAGCGCCTCGAGGACCTGCGCCTCCGCGAAATGCCCGATCCGGCATTTGGCCATCACCGGGATGGTAACCGATTTCTTTATTTCCTCGATTTTTTGCGGGTCGGCCATCCGCGCGACGCCGCCCTCCTTACGGATGTCAGCGGGTACGCGCTCGAGGGCCATGACCGCCACCGCCCCGGCGTCCTCTGCGATTTTGGCCTGCTCGGCGTTGGTGACATCCATAATCACCCCGCCCTTGAGCATCTCGGCCAGCCCGATTTTTACTTTGCGTTGTTCATCCATTATCATCTCAATACCTCTCAGGTACATCTAACCCAATATGTTACTGAACTCCGGCGTCAAAATCAACGGAATTACCCCTCCATCCATCAATAATCCCGGCCCCACAATCGCCCTCCCGTTTATGGTACGCATAATCCGGCAAAACGCATATCTCATTTGACGGCGGCGACTTCGGCATATAGGTTTATGCCTGAGCGAGAAAAAGGAGCAAAAGATGAAATTGACAAAACAATTAGCAACCATCGCTTTGTTATTGGCTCTGGCAGTGGGGCTTCTCTCGTGCGCCGGCCGCCCGCAGGCCTTCTGGCTTGTTCTTTATGCGTTTTCCGACGAGGGACAGCTACTCCGCTCTCGGATGACCGAGGTGACCGATGCGACCTGGGCGGGGCGGTCAATCGCCGTGGGATACCTGGAGGGCAAGCCGATCATTCTTGCCGAGTCAGGTATGGGAACGACCAATGCGGCGATTACGCTGCAATATATTCTCGATCACTACCCGGTGCGCGGGGTCCTGTTTACCGGAATTTGCGGTGGGATTTCCGAGCAGAATAAAATCGGCGATATTGTTATTCCGGAGCGGTGGATCACCCACGATTTTGGGTACACCGGCGCCGAGGGCTTCCAACCGGATTCGTTGCCGATCGGCCTTGCCGGTGGCGAGAAATTCGCGGCGATGCTGGATCTGCCCGTCGATTCCCAGCTTTTCGACTGGATCGAAAAAGCGGCCTATGCCGCGGCCGAGGAATTTCAGCCGGTCGTCGATCGGATTGTACAAATCTATAGTGGCGGAGTGGGCGTTACCGGCAACCAGTTTATCGACCAGGTGGAAAAAAGGCAGTGGTTGGCCGAAACATTCAATGCTGAAATCGTCGATATGGAATCGGCGGCGGTTTTGCAGACCGCGCTGGCCAACGGCGTCCCCTGCGTAATCATCCGTTCGGCCTCCGACCTGGCCGGCGGCTCCGGCTCGGCCACCGCGGGTACCGAGTTGCGCGAGTTCTTCCAAATCGCCGCCGATAACTCGGCGGCAGTGGTCACCTCGTTTTTCCGGATGCTGCATGAGCGGAAATTCGAGCACCCGTAATATCAACAGATAATGACATTAAGAGAATGGGCCCCTAGATGGCGTGAAATGTCATGGAAAGCGGCCAGGTGGCCCACCATTTCATGGTGGGGATGTAGCGCCGTTCCCAGATTATCAGAATGCCCTAATTCGATCAGCACTCTAAAATCGCTGTCCTGAAACAATCAGAGTCTGCCAGCCCACCAGGAATGGTGGGGCACCCGTCAATCCCTATTTCCCCGCCCGCTTATCCAACTCATGATACCGCTTTTCCAACTTGGATAACTTGCCTTTAAGCCGCTTTTTCGTTTCACCGGGAATGGGATAGGAAAACGCCAGGCGGCATTCGGCGCGACAACGGTCATAATCGCCGGCGTTGAACGCCGCCTCGGTCTTGTAATATGCGCAATCGATTAAGTTAAAATAATTCCCCGGGCCCTCCCGCGTGATGCGCGCTTCCAGGGTATCAAACGCCTCAATGCATTCCCGCCAGCGGTAGGCCGACATAGCCGACAACCCGATCCCCCAGAGAAAGGCCTTGGTTTCGGGATATTCCTCGTGCAATTTGTGGGCGATGGCCAGCGCCTTTTCGGAAAACCCGTAATCCAGCAGCGTCCACATCAGGGCTGTCTCGGCTGTTTGCCGGACGAAGATCCCCTTTTTTGCGGCACGCTCTAAATTTTTTATTCCCTTTTGCCGGTCATCAGCGATAATCGGCAGCCAGTTGATAAACGTCGTCTTGGCCGATTTCCAGTATTGATAGCTTCCCAATCCCAGGTAGGCGTCGATAAACGTCGGGTCGAGTTCGACCACATGCTTGAACCGATTGGCAGCCTTCAGCCCGGTCTTCAATGCCGCGAACCACCCGCCCCAGTGAGATTCATACACCGCCCAGTATCCGTAAGCTCCTGCCTGGAAAAAATACGGCTCCGGGTCTTCAGGCGCGGCTTTCTTCCAGTTTTCGGATTTTTGAATTGCCTCGTCGATCAGCACTTTCAGACGCGGCCAATCCGATCCGTCCTCACGATCGAGCATCCTGGTTTGTAACGCCGCCGCGCGAAACAACGCCCCAACGGGGCTGCGGGGATAACGCCGGGACAAATCGGCAAAAACACTGTCGGCGAGGTCATAGCGTTCGCGGATGGTAAAGTCAATCCCCACCAGTACGCTTTGTTTGAGGGATGAATCGGTATAAATCGATGGATACCGCTCGTCGGCAAAGGCCCCGTCACTACAAAAACAAACCAGCGCCGGCAAAGCACATCCGCAGATGAACGATACACCACATTGCCGGAAAAAACGCCGAGCAGCAACACAAGCTAATCGTAAATATGTAATCATCCGTTTCGGTCTCCCAGTAATCGGCCCACCCGCCGCGCGGCGTTTTCAAAACGTTTGTCGGTCAGCCGAGAAACATCCATTTGGTCATGTGCTTTACCCTTGGACAATTCGGCAAAAAACCGCCCCGACTCGATGTCACGATATATCCGCTTGAAATTCTTGCGCAACCGATCATCCAAAGCCACCGGACCGTTGGCGACAGCGCCAAACGCGGCGGTCCGTGAGATTTTTTTCAACATGCCGGTAATCCCATCGGATTTAATCAAATCGATAATCAGGTCCAGTTGATACACGCATTCCAAGTACGCTTTCTCCGGCGAGAGGCCGTGATCCACCAGCGTGTCAAATCCCAACTTCACCAACCGCGCCAGACCACCACAGAGCACGGCCTGTTCGCCGAACAAATCGCCGACCGCTTCCTCGGCAAACGTCGTGGTAATCGCCCCGGTCTGCAGGCAGCCAATGGCGCCGGCCAGTGCCAAACCTGTTTGCCGCGCCCGCCCGGTCGCATCATGGTATACCGCGAAAAAACACGCCACCCCCGGCTTTTGGCGATACAACTCGCGCAATCGTTTCCCCGGCCCGAGCGGAGCAATCAAAACCGTATCGACATCATTCGGCGGCTTGACCGCCCCGAAATGGACGCTGGCGGCATGGGCAAATACCAGCATTTGCCTGGGTCGCAGATACCGGCGGAGTTCGGCATCAAATATTTCCCGGTGGACATGGTCCGGCGCCAGGAGGCAAATTATATCACACCGGCCAACCAACCGTCGGATTGTTGTCACCTCAAAACCGCCCGCCCGTGCGACTCGGCGGGAACGCGACCGCGATCGCAAACCGATCAGCGGCATAATCCCGGAATCACCCATATTCAACGCCTGTGCCCGACCTTGCGAACCGTAACCAATGATGCCGACCATCCGGTTTTTCAGCACGCGGCGGTCGGTGTCTTTGGCGTGATATACTTTCATCGCAACACCATGCACGGCGACAAACTACGGAAGATCGGCGACAAGATCAAGTGACAGTATATACAGCGCGTATCTGGAAAGGCAAAACTATTCGTAACGCAGCGCTTCAATGGGATCGAGCATCGAGGCCTTGCGCGCCGGATAAAAGCCGAAAAACACGCCGACGGCAACGGAAAAGCCAAAAGCCAGCCCGATCGCCACCGGGGAAACCAGGGTGTTCCAGCCGGCGAAATAGGCCAGGGCATATGCGCCCCCGATACCGACGGCGATACCCAAAATTCCACCAACCAGGGAAAGAGCGACCGACTCAATGAGAAACTGCAGCAGAATATCGCGCCGCCGGCCGCCGACTGCCTTGCGCACGCCGATCTCCCGCGTACGCTCGGTGACTGAGACCAGCATGATGTTCATAATGCCGATCCCGCCGACAATCAGCGAAACCAACGCAATTGAGGCCAGCAGCATGGTAAATGTCTCGGTCGTTTCGCCAAGCGTGGACATCACGTCGGTCATCGAGCGGATGCTGAAATCGTTTTCCTGTCCCGGCTGTAATTTATGTCGACGGCGGAGCAGCGATTCGATTTCGATTGTCGCGCGGTCCATTGAGGCCTGATCGACGGTACGCACGTCAATTGACGATATATAATCCCGCCCGATCAGGCGCTTCTGCGCGGTCCGCAGGGGCACGATGACCTGATCGTCGGTATTACCCCAACCCTGCGCACCCTTTTCTTTCAACACCCCGAGCACCGTGAAATTGATATTACGGATTTTAATCGTCTGCCCGACTGGATTAGCGTCCTCACCGAATAGATTTTCCGCGACCGTGGGACCGATCACACACACCCGTCGCCGCACGGTATTATCGGTATGCGTGAAATACTCGCCGATTTCTGCCGGTGAATTGCGTAGCCATTCATATTCGGGATAGGTACCCAAAACACGTGTATTCCAATTATTGTTGCCGAATTTGACCTGCGCCGAACCCCACAGTTCAGGGGCGATAGCCAATACTGCGGGACAGTCCTGAACGATCGCCTGCGCGTCTTTTTCGGTCAAATTAATCGATGATCCCGCCGCCATACGCACGTGCCGCCCGCGATCGGCCCCCGGACGCACAAACAACAGGTCGGCGCCTAATTGCGAGATGCGCTCCTCCACCGCCTTGCGCGCTCCGCTACCCAGCGCAATCATCGTAATCACCGCGCCGGTGCCAATAATGATCCCCAACATCGTCAGGAGAGCGCGCAGCTTGTTGGCATATAACGAAGCAAAGGCGACCGCCATCCCCTCGGCAAGACGCATCCCCCCTCGGGGTATTGCGTCGGGCGCGCGCAGCTTGCGCGGTTTACGCCGGATATCCGCGGATTTGCCGCTGATTTCAGTTTGTTGGGCGCCGGAGTTCATAATAATTGTATCAATCTCATCCTCGGTGTTTATTTCACCGACTTCTCATCCCTGGGACCGAGGACCGGCTTCTCATCCGCTCGCGGAATTTTTCCCGGCCGGCCATCGCTCCGGAGGTCAGTGACCATTGCAGTGAATCACCGGGACTTACACCCTCGATTATCTGCGCATAATCGAGGTTCGTCAAGCCGACCCTGACCGGCCGCTCAACAATTTTGCCGTCTTGAATAATTTCCACAAACTTCTCTTCCCCACCACCCGGCATTCCGCGGGGCGGACGGCCGCCATGTGGGGACCCTGCCATACTCCCCGACCCTGGGGGATGGTCGCTCCGCCCGTGCGCTGCCGTACTGTCCGCCGGCCGTTCCGGCCTTTCGCCACGTGGCATCCCCGGGTGGCCGGCTGGCGCCATTCGGGTCTGTACCGCACGAACCGGCACCAGCACTGCATCAAGCGCTTCGTCAATGACCATCTCGACATCGGCGTTCATCCCGGCCTTGAGCAAGCCATCATCGTTATCGACTAAAACGGTGACCTCGAACATCGTTACATTTTGCTCGATTTTCGCCAGCGGGGCCACGCGCATAACCTCGCCGGTGAATGGCCGTTCCGGGTACGCATCAGCGATGATCCGTGCCCCCAGCCCGGTCTGCACCCGACCGATGTCCGTTTCATCGACATCCGCGATGACATGCACTCGCGACATATCGGCAATGATGTACAATAGCGTTACGCCGGTCACCGATGATGTCCCCGAGGAGATAATTTGACCCTCCTCGACTTGCCGGGTCAATACCAGCCCGTCAATCGGCGACCGGATCTCAGTGTCCTCCAGTTGCTCGGCGCTGGTCGACAACGTGGCCTTCGCGCGGACGGATTGCGAGTTGGCCTGCTCATACGCCAACCGGGCATTGTCATACTCACTTTCGGAAATCAGCTTTTTCTCAAAGAGGTCCTGCTGGCGTTTCAGCTCCTTCTTACGTTGATCCAGCGTGATTTTGGCCACATTAAAATCGGCCTGTGCCTGATCGTATGCGTTACGCACAGTGGTGGGATCGAGCTGCACCAGCAAATCACCTCGGTGCACGAAATCGCCTTCTTCAGCCGTCAGTTTAATGATCTCGCCCGAGGCCTTGGATTTGATCTCCACGTCCTGAATAGGTTCAACGGTGCCCACCGCCGAAATCGAAACAGTCAAATCGCCGCGGACTGCTACGCCGGTCCGAATAATATCGGATGGTGAGGCAACCGTGTCGCTGTCAGATTCTAAATACCACCATCCACTGGCGACAACGACCACGATAATAAATACCCAGATTGTAAATTTTTTCATCTCTCGCACTCCATCATCTTTGACCCCGACAAACCGGAATATAATACAATTCCGGCGACAACCTAATTCCACCAAACTAATTATACGCCAAAGATATTGCAGAAATGTGGCAAACGAGGGGAAATGACAATCCTTACAACCGGAAACGCATTGCTGTCGGGCCGGTACGCATCCACCTCAATCAGAAATTCGACCCTCCGGCGGTCTTGCGCGGCGGCCCCGTAACCGCAAAAAGATCACCAACATGCAGGGGGCTTGATGAGGCAAACCCCTGTGCGTATTTAACGCCGATCAAAGCGCCAAACGACCGCGCCATCGTCTCCAGTGACCAGAGATAATCACGAGTCTTTTTCGGATTCAAAAATTGTGAGCGGTGCGCTTTTAGCGCCTGCAACCACCGGTCATACCAATCGGTGATATCGACGACAAATGTCGGCGTCGCGCCGATAGGGATAAAATAATGGAAAATCGCCCGCACTTCATGCGGCTGCGACCGCCGGTCAAATTTCTTCAGACGGCAAAGATTGGCGGCGTTGAGGACAATCCGCCCGGTGGCAATATGATCGGCATGCGATTGCCGCCGGCCGGTGTGGCCGTCCCAGTGCGGCGCCAGGACAATCCGGGGTCGGTACTTGCGCAACACCCGGGCAACCAGTGATCGGTTCTTGTCGGTATCAAAGATTTTCGTATCACCCAGATCATGGCGCGCCAATAAATCGGCGCCCATGACTCTGGCGGCATCCTCCGCTTCCTTCCTGCGGATTTTAATTGTGCCGCCGGTGCCCATCTCACCTTGCGTGAGATAAACAATTCCCGTGCGATAACCCATCTCCCGCATGCGGATTAGAACGCCACCCGCCCCCACCTCCACATCATCCGGGTGCGCGCCGATCGCCAGGATATCATAGGTTTTCGTCTTCTCAACCATGTTCTAGTTCTCCCTAACGTTGGATACGTCCTCCCGACTTTTTCCGCTGCACCGCCGCCCATAAAGAAAATCATCACCGCCACCAGGGACACCCCACCAGTTAATATAAAAACTATCTGCCAGCCAAGCACTTATGAAACAGAGAATTCACTTTTGGATAGATAAAAAAGACCGCCTTTCCCGAGAAAGGCGGTCTTTAATTAACGATTGTCCGGCGCTTCGCTTGTCGACGAGGTTACTTTCCGCACCCCCCGGCCGGAGCACAAATTTTGATCATCGTCTTGCCGTCAGTATCGGACTTGATCACCTGAACCTGGGGATTGTCCATCCCCCGAGCTTCGAGGATCGATTCGATTTCGGCTTTGATCTCCTCGGCAGTTTTCCCCTCGCACTCGACCCGAATACCGGCCTCGCCCAGTAACCGCCCGAACATCGTGGATTTGCTGTGTTCGGTGATCGGATTGATGGTGATCTCGGCCTGCTCGAGCACCGGGTACAGGTTTTTCAATTTGGCAATGATTTCATCGGCGCTCATGCCGCTTTCCGCCAACGCCGTGACCTCCAAGCTTTCCAGGCCGCCCTCACCAACTTTGACCGCCATGCCGAATCCGGCTTCATCACTTCCCTTTTCAACACCCATCAGGTCCCAGGCATTGGCAAACTGATCACAGGATGACTGCGGGTTTTCCAATGGCGGGTCGAATTTGAAAATAATATTCGAGCCCACTTCACTGGTTTGCGAAAACGGCACGGTGAAAAAGGCCAACACCACCACCAGGCTGGCGGCGGCGATCACCGCGGCATGGCGAGAGAAGGCGAATACCGAGGCCCGAGAGAGTGCCATCGACTGCTCCTTTTTTCCGGTATGGATCAACCGTTCGATCGTGTGCCAGGAGGGTATCCCCGCCCGTTCATGGCGCAGGCCGTGCAGGGCCCGGGTTAAACGGTCGTCAGATGTTACCGCCTGGATGTTTTTTTCAGCCGCCGGCGGTCCGACGAGCCTGCTCCAGAGTTTCCAGGCTGACCACATATGCATGATCGTCCTCCCGTTTTTTTACGGGGGCGGCCATGGTTCGACCACCACCTAAAAACGTTTTGCGTAATTCTCGTCGGGCACGGGACACGCGCTTCTTGATCGCGACAATCGAGCAATCTTGAATCTCAGCCACATCGGCCAGCGAGAACCCCTCGACTTCAAATAAAATCAAAGCCTCTCGTTTCTTGGCCGATAGCCGGGCCAAACACCGGCGCAGGCGGACGGTCTGAGCCGCATCAGGGAAACCGGAGTACGGTTCGGTACGCGGCCGACCGGAATGGTTATTTTCCTGCCGGGCGGACAGCAAAAACAACCGCCGCAGCCGCCGTTTGCGACAGAGGTTACGGTGTTCGTTGACAATTATCGAACACACCCACTGCCGAAAGCGGTCGGGATGGCGCAAACTGTCCCGCTTTTCCAGCGCTTTTAAAATCGCCTGCTGGTACAAATCCTGCCCCTCCTCGTCCGCGGCGGCGAGATTGCGGCAAAATCGTGCCAGATACCGGTGATGCGGACGTAACATTTTCGCAAAAGCCGCCCGCTGTTGTGATGAGAGTCTCGTGTCCATGCCCTTTCTGGTTCCGCGCGGAACTCATCCTATACGACACTGGAGGATCGTAAAAGGTGACCGCTTTTTTCTATCCTACTCCCTCATTGCTTATTGTACGGTTTTTGGCCGGACCGGGACTATTGGGTTTTGGTTAAAAGATGTTAATTCCCCCGAGATATTTTCGTCCACCGTGTCAGAACTGACACAAATTCAACAAACCATCGACCACCCGAAATATACATCTCATAGCCACACAACAGATAACACGGGCCGGCACGGTTCTTGAGATAATCCAATTCAGAACGACAAACCTTAAACCAAGGAGGATGCCATGCGCCTCAAATTCAACGTCATCGCCGGCCTGGTCACCGTGGTTTTGGCGGTGGCCGCATTTTTCCTCATGGGGAATCTCCTCGGTCCCCAAACCGAGGAACCGCTAACGCTCGCCGCGCCGGAGGTGATCCCCGCCACCGAGGTCGAGATTATTAAGCCGGATACGGCATATGCGCCGGTACCGGAGCCGATACCTGACCCCGCACCCGAAATGCCGGGGCCGGAAATGACCTGCCGGCTCACCGCCGTATTGGACATCTACATTGAGGATAACCGCGTCTGGGTGGCCACCCCGGACGGGCTGATCCAGACCGACCGCAACGGCACATTTTATCGTCTGATCGATTCCGCCGAGGGTCTCGACCCACGGATGATCACCGAAATCGTCCGGCTGCCCGGACGGACCTTGTTTGCCGCCGGCCGTGAGTTTTATGAATACCTCGGCCCTGATGTCTTCCGCCGGGTGGAACTACCGCTGGTCCCCCCGATTACCTATTGCCATGCCTTTGATTCGTTGAGTTACCTCGCCGGCTACGAGGACGGCGTCTTTCAGTACACGCCGGATTTCCCGGTCCTGTTGAAGGATGACATCCTGGTCACCTCGCTGGCGTTCGGCCCCGATGGTTTATGGGTGGGCACCGACGGCGACGGGTTGTGGCGCTATGACGGCGAGAAATGGCAGCAGCGGTTTCTCCGCTCTGACACCGGCGCCTTCGATTATGTCACCGCATTATCGTATCACTGGCCGCACCTTATGGTGGGCACCCCCGATGGTGTCTACCGCTTCGATGGCGGCAAATGGGAAACGCATGTCGGGCGGGATTCCACTTTCCCCGGCGGTTATGTCACCGACCTGGCATTCGCCAACCACCGCTGGTATATCGGCACTTCGGATCATGGCTTGTGGATACTCTTGGGGTCAACATTTATCCCGGTCGACGAATTGGCGGAAACCGCGGTCACCCGGATCAAAGTCTTCCGCAAGGACGTCTATATCGGCACGCAAAACTCCGGTGTATATGTCCGCCGGGCGGGCCATTGGCGACAGTTGTATCAAACCGATGATGTACCGGAGATTCCCCCCCAACTGCTAACCCTATTGTAACGATAACACCGTCCCAAAATATCTCGCAAACAGCCGGACCCCGGCGGCATCTTCAACCGCCGGGGTTTCGGCTATTTTCATACTCGGTGGTGGTAGGGATGGGTTTGAAACCCACCCGTGACATGGCCGTCTCGGCCATGAACCATCATGGGCAGGATGCCCATGCCACGATTTAATTGCAGGCCAGCCCTTGGGCTGACTGATGATGTCGGGTTTCTCACGCTCGCTCCGCTCACATCGGAACCCGACCTACAACGACTGTCATGAATTGTCATGGTGCCCCACAGCTCTGCTGTGGGAATGTTGCCTATGGCACCGATCCCACACTAGAAGTGTGGGGCACCATATTACCGTGGTTGGCGTACGTCTCGTGCGCCATCATATGACAAGAAGTTTTTATAGGTCGGTGTTCCGACGTTCCGTAACATGGAACGGAGAAACCCGACATCACCGCGACGTTATATACAGAGGATCGTAGGTCGAAACCCCTGAGTCCCGCTCCGCAGCGCGGGACGTGGTTTCGACATCATGTATTACGCCCTGCGGACACATGTCAAAACCGCAGTGGTTTCGACCTACAAATTTGATAATGTCGGGTTTCTCACGTTCGCTTCGCGAACCGCGGGTCACAGACCCCGGCCACACACCCACGTATTAATTCTGCTTGCCAAACACCACCAAATACTTATATTACCATGTCTTTGGGGTTAAAGGACTTGAAATGTCGCAATGCAAATATCAATATCCACAGGACGCAAAATCTAAATGCCTCCATCCAATATGGCCTACTGATAGCAAATATTGCATTTTTCATTCAGAACATCCCAATAAAAAAGAAGAATTCGACCGCTACTTCCTGAGCGAACTAGGCAGCAACAAATTCCGCCGCGGCGAAGTCCACGATTTTAGAGGTTTTGTATTCCCCCCAGGTACTGAGATTAAGAGAACCAACTTCGACAAGCGTGTTTGGTTTGATAATGCCCGATTTCAAGGAAATTTTTACATTTCAGATAACTGTAACTTTCTTGGACCTATTCGATTCGTCGACCTAGAATTCCTCCAACCGGACACAGGCCGCAGTATTATACTAGATGGCTGTGTCTTCAATCAAGGATTATCCTTCAAGGCATTAAAAAAACCGAAATTCGAAATGGGTTCACTCAGTATCTGCAACTGTAACATAACCGGCCGACTTGAAATACTAAAGATTACCTTCAACGGTGACTTTTCAATTACTGAAAGATGGGGTTCGAATACAGAGGGCCACATTAGTAAGGTCACATTCAATGGAAATGTGGCACTCTGTGACGAATGTTTCAGTGGTGGGGTGTCGCTTGAAGATATACGTTTTGGGAAAAGCAGCATGGTCATATTCGGTGACCGTGCTTTTTCTAACAGAACCTATTTTTCTGGCATTGAATTTCCTGAGAATTTGAACTTGGGCGAAAAGGTTTTTTCTGGGAATGTTACGTTCGCATTCATTCAATTTAATTCACTAGTTGAGGCCAGCAAGTTTGATTGTTCTAACCCAATATCGCTCACTCTCGTCACATTCAGCAAAGGATTCTCATTCCTTAATGCGCGGCTAGATAATTCAATGGATTTCGTGGGTTGTGAATTCTACGATATTTGTAATTTTGCCGGCGTTACGATTGAATCTCCCGATAAACTTCAGTTCACAAGTAATTGCTATTTCCATACGCCCTCATATTTCTCCAATATACACACATCAAGAGAAAATCAACTTTCATTCGAGAGGGCTTCCTTTGGTCGTGTCCCGAAGTTTGTGGAAATTTCCTGACCTAGTCTCCGGCAATTTGCTCCTCTCTGTTTTATCTACGCAACATGCTTCCAATTCATTTTCGCGACCAACGGCAAATCACGCCAGCCGTGGATCCTGTGCATGATGATCTGTCCGGTGGCGAACAAGCCATAGAGCAAGACCAGTGCGGAGCTTTCGTTAGTGAACGC
>SDBS01001959.1_pt1 | contig 20742 bp, 19 predicted proteins | sample 2277091 | NCBI WGS metagenome assembly SDBS01 (sample SAMN10404972, study PRJNA504765) | marine sediment metagenome | isolation source: marine sediment core GS10_PC15, 163 cmbsf | place: Arctic Ocean: Southern Knipovich Ridge | collected 2010 | reverse complement strand
TCGACCGTTGCAAGGTCTTTTCTTACTTCCTCTTTATTAAATTTTGCAATGAAATTCCGGTAATCCACGGAGAAAGGTTTCTTTGATCCGAGGAGGATAACGAAATTATCCGTATATTTAAACCAGAGTGTGGAGTGAGGAAATACAGCTATAAAAGTTTTGATAACTGTTTTAAAGGCCTGTACAGACAGCCCGTGAGTGGGCACCCATTGGCTTATTATTCCATTTTCAGTTAATATTTTTCTGCACAATTTATAGAAATCAAGCCCGTAAAAACCGGCGCTGTTCGAGCTTATTCCAGGGTGAATTATTCCCACAGATATCAGATCGTATTTTTCACCGGTGGTGAGTAAAAAGTTCCTTCCATCCCCGATTGTGAGATGAAACAGCGGGTTTTGCAGAATATTATGATTTACATCCTGGAAATATTCATTTGCTTCAATAGCACCCCGCGATATTTCTACCGCGTCAACCTTAACACCATGAGTGGTAATTGAATATGAAGTTTCACCCATACCGAATCCGATTACCAGCGCCTTTTCAGGATTTTCCTGAATCAGGAGAGGAACATGAACAATCATCTTATGAGAAGGCATATCAAACCTAGATGTATCGGCAGCCAGTCCTGAATCCACATAAAGTCTTCGCCCTACTCCGGGGATTTCAACAACCGATACAGAGGCATAGGCATCTTCCGAATAATGCAGCAGCTTATTTTCCGGGTCATCCATAATATAGCTGTACGAGACAAGAGGCTTTTCAAAGCGGAGAACAATAAAAGCGGCAACTGCAAACAGGGCGAAAAGGGCCGGAATTACTTTGAGAATTTTATTTCTGTAATTTACAAGAAGTAATATAACTATACCAATAAATATGTTTATTGATATAATCACCTTAAATGAGTTTGAAATTCCCAGTAACGGTATGAACAAAAATCCCACTAAAAGTGAACCTAATATTGAGCCCATGGTGTTAAATGAATAGATTTTTCCAACAGCATGGCCTATTTTTTTTGTATTCTCAGAATACACCCTGACAGCAAGGGGGAAGGCGCCTCCCATAAAAAAAGTCGGCACACTCATGAGTGCCAGAGTTATGATATAACCTGAAAAAACAAAGGAAAACATATTGCGGCCAATATTAGCATACAGGCTCTGTTTATACTGATATAACCCCGGTATAAGAATAAAATTGATAAGTGTGGTAAAACCAATACACAGCTCGAATATTCCGAGCAGAAGAAAGGGATTTTTTATCCTTTCCAGGTATCTTGAAATGATCAAGCTGCCCAGTCCGATGCCAAAAAGAAACACGGACAGCATTGTTCCGAACGCGTAGGAATCAATACCCAGGAAAAAAATTAGTTCCCTTGTCCACAATACTTCCAGAGCGAGAGCACAGAAACCGGAGACCGCATAGACCGGAAGTGTAAATCTTGCATAAAAAGACGCGGGCCTGAACCTGCCGTCCGGCACTCCAACCGCTCTCCCTCCAGGCGGAAGGCTTTTTATATTTAAGGTAAATAGCACTATGAAAGCTATTGTTATATTAACAAACGCGGCGCTGTAAGCAGTATTTCTAAGACCGAACTTTTCAATACCTATAAAAGCGGAGAGAATTACACCGCATACCGCGCCGGCTGTATTTAAAGCATACAAAAAGCCTGTAAAATTACCGGTCCTGTTCCTTTTCCCTATTAAACCCTTACTCAACGCGGGCAGGGTCGCTCCCATCAGGGAGGTTGGTATCAGTAATATGCAGGAGATTATGATAAACCTGAGAATTGTGAATAGAAACCGGGATGGTAAAAAAATATTATAAACATCTATGTAAAGCGAGCTGACCAGCTTGAATAATAGGGGGAATATGAGAGCGAAAAAACCTATACCAAGCTCACATACACCGAAAAACTTCACAGGATTTTTTAATCTATCAGTTAGTCTGCCGCCAAAATAGCTCCCTATTGATAACCCGGCCATGTAAGCTACTAAAATAGTAGCTGTCGCGTACACTGTACTGCCGAATATGAGAGCCAGAAGCCGGGCCCAGACCACTTCATAGACGAGTCCGCTTATTCCGGAAAAAAAGAACAACGTGATTATAACACGGGTTTTAGAGTTATTAGTCATATCCACTCTTTTAATTTTTTTCCCGGTGCCGGCCGGTATATGCCGGTATTTACTTAGAAATGACCTTTGTTATATAAGTTAAAAAAAAGTGTAAGAAGACACGGCGGATATAATTTTAACCCTTTATACCAGTCAGTGTAATACCCTGTATGAATGTTTTCTGCACAAAGAAAAACACAATGACTACCGGCATGCTTATTTGAATCGCGCTTGCCATAAGCCTCGGCCATGATGAAAACCTGGCAGCGGCAAAGTTGTAAATACCGAGGGCAAGGGTATACTTATCCTGAGAATTAATGTAGACCAGCGGCTCCAGGAAATCATTCCACACTGCTACAAAACAGAACAGCACCACTGCGGCAAGCCCCGGTTTTACAAGCGGAATCATTATCCTGAGAAAAACCTGAAGCTCATTACACCCGTCGATTTTCGCTGCATCTTCCAGGTCTTTGGGAAGGGTCATAAAAAATTGACGCATGAGAAATATATAAAAAGCCCCTGAAAAACCTAAAAATCCCGGCCAGGTCAAAGGTTTAAATGTCCCGACCCAGTGGATCTTCGAATACATGACAAAGAGAGGAATTAAGATCACCTGGAAGGGAACCATCATTGTAGCCAGCATTATATAGAAAAATATGTCCCTTCCCTTCCATTTTAATCTTGAAAACCCGTACGCGGTGAGGGTTGAACAAAAAATGATCCCTGAAGTCCATACTATGGCAATGTATACTGTATTCCACAAATATCTGAAATAGGGGATCATTGTGGCAGCCTCAACGTAATTGACCAGGTGCAATACTTTAGGAATTATCTTAGGCGGATATATAAATACTTCCTCTGTCGGTTTAATGGATGTAATTATCATCCAGAAAAAGGGAAATCCGAAAGCTGCCGCCAGTATTATCAAAACCACGGCAGCTGAAACTCTATTAATCGTTTCCTTTTTCTTCCTTGTCAGCGGCATTTAAACTATTCCCCTCCGTAAAAGACCCACGTTTTTGAAGTTTTAAAAACAAACAGCGTTATTAAAATAATTGCGACAAATAAAAGCCATGCCATCGCGCACGCGTACCCCATATTAAAGAATTTAAAGGCCTGCTTGTACAGGTAGAGATTATACATGAGCATCGAGTCCATTGGGCGTCCTGTACCCTTTGAAATAATAAAAGGCTGAGTAAAAAACTGAAATGCCTGTATAAGGCCCATTACAAGATTAAACAGGATAACATTGGAAATCATCGGCAGGGTAATATTCTTTATTTTCTGGAACCAGTTTGCCCCGTCAAGGTCGGCAACCTCAAAGAGGGTTTTCGGAATATCCTGCATGCCCGCAAGATAAATTATTATGGCCTGCCCCGACGCCCAGAGAGCCATTATAATCAAGCCGGGTTTGGCCCACCCTGCCACCTGAAACCAGCCCGGAGGATGTTTTACTCCGAGTAACCCTATAAGGTAATTAATTATTCCATACCTCGGGTTGAGAATCCATTTCCACAAAATTGCGTGCGCCGCGAAGGGAACAACTACCGGCAGGAAAAATATCGTTCTGTAGAATGCCATTCCCTTTACCCTTGTATTCAACAGCAGGGCTATAATGATCCCCATTAGAATACCCAGGGGCAGAGAGATTCCCGCGTAGTAGAGAGTATTTTTTATTGATATGATAAAAAGGGGATCCCTCGTTATTAAATCAACATAATTCCTCAAGCCTATAAATTCCGGAGGTGATATTATATGGTACACGGTGAAGCTGTAGTAGATCGATGCGATAAATGGATATATATAGAAGATGAAAAAACCTAAAAGCCAGGGAGATATGAATGTAAGCCCGATGATCAGTTTTTTTCTTTCACCTTTACTCATAACCGTTCCTTCTCCCTTAGCTCTTTTACAAAAACAGGACAGGACTCGATGAGCCCTATCCTGTATTCAGTATGCGTTTTCAAATGTTAAATTATTTTCCCACTGCCCTGTCAATCTGCACCTGGACCCTCTCTGTAAATGTATCGAGAGCTTCTTTTGCCGTCATCTGATGCGACATTGCAGCCTCCATTGCCCTGTCAAGTTCCGTGTCAAAAAACTCTCCCGCAGGCGTTGTGGGCATGGACTTTGTGGCGTGAATGCCCATTTCATCAAACATGGGCATCAATTTAGCAATCCTATGATCTGCGCCAAATTGTTCGTTGACAAGCTGTTCAAACCGCGGGAACGATTTTTTTACACTCGGTGAATTTATCGTAAGGGCACCAAATTCCGCGGTAAAATCGTACCAGGAATATTTAAGGAATTCCCATGCCTCGTCCGGATGGGGCGCGCCTTTGGGAATACCCACGCTCCAGCCCATCACGACCCAGTTGGCTTTTTCAGAAGGATCACCGGTAAGTGTCGGGAAATTTATCACCCCATAGTCCAGGTCCGGCGCGTAATTTTGAAGAATTTCATAGTTCCACCAGCCATTCGAGTCGAACGCGGTGAACCCAAGTATGAAGGGGTGATCCGGGCTTGCTCCAGACCACTCTGCGTATTCCCCTCTCAATTTAAGGAGCTCTTCATATCCGTAGTAGTCGACAATCTCGACCAGCCATTCCAGAGCTTTTACATTGGCCGGGTCGTTTCCGGTAACTTTTTGAGTTTCAGGATCGTACCATTCACCACCGAACATGTACCCCCAGTTGATGAGCTGATAAAAATCTATCGGCATATATCCTAACTGTACCAGGTTCCCATCATCATCCCACTTGGCCAGCCTTCTATTAATTACTTCAATATCCTCAATAGAATTGATTTCTGGATTCTCAGGATCATAGCCTGCCGCTTCCAGCATATCTTTATTGACAAACCAGCCGATAAAATCCGCGCCGCCGGGGATAGCGTATATTTGATCGCCTACCATACACGTCACCATTGTAGCGTCAACAAAATCACTGGTTTTCACTCCTGATTTCGCGAAATAGTCATTTAAAGGGATGAGCCCACCCCTCTCGACTATAGCCGGTAAGAATGAAGGCCTCATATAAAAAACATCAAAGGTCATGTCTCCGCCTGCAAGTTCCGCTATCTCTTTTTCCTGCCAGCTTGCCGGGAAAAGCCACTCGAGCTTAATATTCGGATGGTCCTTTTCATACTTTTCCGTCCATTCACCATCCAGATATTTTGTAAAATCAGCACCCCAGTTCTCCCACAATATACGTAGTGTTATTACTTCAGGCGCTTCCTCCTCAGCTGCTCCACCCCCTTTATCTGCCGTTCCCCCTCTGTCACCTTTTGCTAAAACAAGAAAAGGTACTAAACTAAAGACCAGGATCATGATTAAAAAAATTTTTAAAACTTTCATACTCTGCGACCTCCTTAAGTAAATTATGGTATTACTATGTATCTCTTGATTTTGCAATTTATTTAAAAAATATTTACATTTTCGTCAATAATCTGATTGAAACGGGCATATTATCTTATAGAATAAGAACATTGTCAACCTTTTTTTTAATTTTTTTACTAAAAGGACAGACTTTTCCCCGGTGATAAAAATTTATAGTATTATTACCGTATTTGGAAAAGGGATATAAGATAAACTAAATGTTAAGATCAATCAAAGAATTCTTTTTATTGAGTTTTAAAAACTTTAAAACAGTTTTGATATTGAATGTGATATCGGTCCTGCCGGTATATATTTTTCTATTATTAGCAGTCCAGTTTTTATTTAATAATATCTTCATATCCAAAAAGTTCCTCGTTACAATAAAAAACAAAAACATAGAAGAACCTGTCTGGGTCGTCATATCCAAAAATAATGAAAATGAAATAATAATTGGGGTTTCTGAAAAGGGTGGGAAAAGAAGCCTTATAAAAAACATTAAGGAGAACCGGACAAATTTATTACGCCGGGACGACTATTTATCATTAATAAAAGTAAATAACAGGCAGGACAGTATATACATAAATTTTAATAAATCTTCAATGGTGATTGACATTAAATATATTAAAAAAGATTCTATCGCAGCCTTCAGGGTCATTAGCCCCGGGCCAGAATACAGAGTGGCTGTATACACTTTTTCCGGGTTATTATTTTTTATCTTCATATCACTCTTTCTCTATATATCCACATTTACAAAAGATATCGCTCAAAACAGGCCTGTGAACCTGCAGGACCTTCTTAATGTTCGTTATAAAGATTTTTTTAAATCCGCTATAATTAACATTATATATCTTCTGATCCTTGTTATCTCAATACTTAACGTAAACTATCTCAAGAATTACAACAAAATAGGTCTCGCCGCTGTTCTGGTGGTGAATTTCTGGATCCTAATTTTCTCATCTATTTCTTACATGTGGGTATTCCCTGTCGCGTCACACTTCGGGGAAAACAGTCCCTTTAAAATAATAAAAAAGGCTCTATTGATATCTTTTGATAACATATTAAAATCTATCTTCATTATACTTTTAATTTTGATTATCCTAATATCCATGGTTTCCATTCTGACAATTATTTCAGGATTCTACTCATTGATAGTATTATTCATATTTCCCGGGCTTGCAGGATTATTTTTATTGCTCAATATCTATTTTAAACATATTCTTGAGAAATACTAATGTGAAAAGGCAGAGTTTTAAAAGGATTACTCTTATTTAAACCAAAAAAAAAGAAGGAGAGAGAGAATGCGCAGAATAAAGGCCGCGTTTGCCGGTTTCGGTGAGATTAATACTCCCAGGGAGATTATTGAAAAAAAGTGTCTGGACGCGAAAAAACTTGTTGAAGCTAAAAATATTGAGCTGATTTATATAGAACCTGTCAGCGATGACCCGGAGGGGAAGGATGTACAGAGAGCAATAAAAGATCTCTCAAAAGAGGAATTTGACTTCATCATTTTCTGTATCGCCGGGTGGATCCCGTCCCATGCCGTAATAAGTGTCGCGAACGTATTTGCACATAAGCCGATGCTGCTGTGGGGGCTGACAGGATACTATAAAGACAACGTGCTTTTCACAACAGCCGATCAGGCAGGCACTTCAGCGCTGAGGAAGGCCTTTGAAGACCTTGGGTATAAGTTCAAATATATTTATAACTGCATAGACTCCCCTCCCAAAATTGATAAAGTAGAAGACTTTGGAAAAGTTTGCAGGGCTATAGCTCTATTAAAACATTCAAAATTGGGGATGATGGGATTCCGGGACATGAATCTCTACACCACCCTGTATGACGGTATGTCTTTAAGAAAAAAAATAGGCCCTGAAGTCGAGGTCTTTGAGATGCTTGAAATAGTTCAGAAGGTCCGCAGGCTGAATCAAAAAGCCATTCAGGAGGTTGTAGAAGCAGTCAGGAAAAAGTGGACATTTGAGAAACCTGCTTCTGATGAACTGCTGGAAAAGGGCGTGCAGTTTTACCTCGCAATAAAAGAGAAGATAGAGGAGAGACATTATCAGGCCATCTCCCTGCTTGATGTAGACGGGATGAAGAAACTGCTGCAGTTTCCTCCAGCCATGATCTTTATGCTGCTGGCAGATCAAGAGCATGTAACGACAATACCCGAGAATGACATTCTCGGGGCCGTCACACAGCTCATTGTAAAGTACCTGACAGAACAAATTGGAGCCTACATGGAGTTTTACGAATTTATGGAGGACCGCCTCTTGATAGGAGTACCGGATTTTGTCCCGTCAGAGGTTGTGGAAGGCCCGGTGAGAGTTTCCCCCACTCAATTCGGTGAATTATCAGAAGGAATATTGAATGTTTCAAAGGTCAAAACAGGTAAGATCACCCTGTGCAGGCTCACAAGTACGGGAGATAAATACAGAATGCACATTCTTACAGGGGAGGCTGTTTCCCCCCGGAAGTGGGAAGAAGCCGGATGGGAGCCGCCCGCTCCGCAGCTTCCAAGTCTGGAAGTGATACCGGATACACCGGTAGAAGAGTTCGCGAATAATGTAATGTCCCAGCATTATATTATCTGCTACGGCGATCACACGCCAAAGCTGAAAGATTTCTGCAATCTGCTTGATATTGAGATAATTTAAAAAGAATATTCTTTCAATTATTTTGAAAAGTTCTTGACAAATATAATATATGTGCTACTTTTATAAAAGAAAATAGCACGATTTATGTAAATAAAAAAAGTAAAATTTTAATCAATAAAGCGCTGAAAGTTGCGTAAATAAAAACTATCTATTCCAGGAGGGGTCTACAATGAAAAAAGCTATTATTATTACTTCAGCATCTATTTTTCTTTTTTTGTTTGGGGCTGTATGTGCATTTTCACATTTCCAGTATCTTGTTCCATCTGATGATATTGTAACAGGAACTGACAGCAGGTCATTAAGACTTGACCTTATTTTCGGACATCCTTTTGAAGGTAACTATATGAACATGGATAAACCGGTTAAATTCGGTGTAAGGGTGAGAGGAAAAACTATTGATCTATTAAATACACTTAAACCGAAAAGAATAGATGGGTTCAGTGCCTTTAACACAAATTTTAAAATAAAACGCCCCGGTGATTACGTATTCTATGTTGAACCTGCGCCCTATTTTGAACCTGCAGAAGAGAGCTTTATTGTTCACTATACAAAAACAGTTGTTCATGCTCTTGGATTTGAAGAGGGATGGGATGAAGAAATTGGATTAAAAACAGAGATCATTCCTTTAACAAGGCCCTACGGTATATGGACAGGCAATGTTTTTCAGGGAATAGTGAAGGCATTTGGAGAGCCTGTGCCCTTTGCTGAAATAGAAGTTGAGTATTTTGCAAATGGTAAAATAAAGGCTCCGTCTGACCCGTTTATTACACAGGTTATCAAAGCTGATGGTAATGGTGTATTTACCTATGCATGTCCAAAGGCAGGGTGGTGGGCCTTTGCAGCATTGAGTGAAGATAAGGTAAAAATGAAACATAGTAATGGAAAACTGTATCCTGTTGAGATAGGTGCTGTTTTCTGGATCAAAGTACATAATATGCCATAGGATACCGGTTAGCAATAATCGAATAGTCAATAGACATAAAGAATATCTACTTTGATTAATCATTTTTACATTACACGTTAAAATATTCAGACTAAAAGGGTCACTAAAATGCATATTTCTGAAGGACTTTTAACCCCCCAGGTTCTTATTGCAGCTGCTGCAGTAACTGCGGCAGGTACTGCTGTGGGACTGAAAAAGATGGATTATGATAAAATCCCGAAGGTGGCAGTCCTATCTTCTGCTTTTTTTGTAGCTTCTCTTATACATGTTCCTATTGGGCCATCGAGTGTACATCTGATACTGAACGGGCTTATGGGGCTCCTGCTGGGATGGGCATGTTTTCCTGCAATACTCATCGGACTCATACTGCAGGCACTCCTTTTTCAGTTTGGAGGGATTACTGTGATTGGTGTTAATACCATGAATATGGCACTTCCTGCTTTAATTATTTATTTTCTTTTTCGCCGTTTTATTCAGAAGGACAATGATCTGCTGCTAATTATATGTTCCTTTCTTGCAGGGTCCCTTACGATTTTTCTCTCTTCCCTTTTTACTGCATGTTCTCTTGTGCTTTCAGGAGATGAATTTATACATATCGCTAAGATCATAGTAATAGCCCATCTCCCTGTAATGGCTATTGAAGGAGTGCTGAATGTTTTTATTATCACCCTTTTAAAAAAGGTGAAACCTGAAATGCTGGAGTTTTTTCATGCTGTTTCACAGAAGGCATAAGCTTCCATGGTTCAGTATTAAGCGCTCTGTACTATTAATACTTTTTGCTTTCATGTTTTTTACAGCCAAACCGGCCTTTCCCCATCGAGTGAACATTTTTGCATGGGTTGAAGACGATACAATCTTCACCGAGAGCTATTTTCAGGATGGAACTAGCGTTATTAATGGAAAAATTGTAGTATTTGACAGCGCTGGTAATTCTGTTCATAAGGGAATTACAGATAGAAATGGAGAGCACAGCTTTAAGATACCAAAAATTGACGATTTAACACTTGTGCTTGATGCAGCAATGGGACACCGGGCAACCTTTGAACTTAAGATAGAAGAATTAGGGGAAGTGTACAGGAAAGAAAAATCTGATGAAGCAAAAGAAAAAGATGAAAGTGAAACATTAATAATAGAAGACAGCGGTTTTGATCAAAATGTATCCGGTATAAGCATTGAAGATATCAGAAAAGTAGTTGAGGAGGAAGTATCCAGGCAGATAAAGCCTCTTTCAAGAAATATAGCAAAATTACTAAAAAAAAGGGGGCCTTCGGTACATGATATTTTTGCCGGCATTGGATATATCCTTGGACTCATGGGTCTTGTAATGTATTTTAAAAACAGACGTTCATGATACTGCGAATTATTTAGCTAAATGCTATTAAAACATCTGCAGGTGCGGGCTATACGGCTGCTCTGATTCAGAACAGTATGTTTATTTTAAAGTACAGGAAAAAAGTGATAGTTGAGAGGTTTTCGGAGGGTAGTTCTCTCCTTCATTCAATAGACCCCAGAGTAAAAATATGCCTGGCTTTTCCGCTTGCATTTGCTGTCGCCCTTTCAGATAGGTTTTTAGTAATTGGAATGTGTTTATTAGCTGCAGTTTTTCTTATGTTTTTTGCAAAACTTAAGTTGATGGATGTGGCCCGAAGCCTGCGTGTGCCAACAGTGTTTATTGTTATGATATGGATATTTCTCCCCATCAGTATGCCTGGTAATACTGTGTATACACTTGGTAGAATTTCACTGAGTTCTGAGGGAATACTGAGGGCGCTGTCAATAACTCTCAAATGTACAACCATTCTGCTTTTCATTATAACACTCCTTTCAACATCCACTGTGTTTACACTTGTACATGCAATGCACCATCTGAGGATGCCTAAAAAATTGTTATATCTAACATTTTTAAGTTATAGATATATTCATGTACTCCATGGCGAGTATATAAAAATGAGAAATGCAATGAAAATACGTGGATTCAAACCAAAAACTAATATACACACGTATAGAACCTTTGCATATTTAGCCGGCATGCTGTTAATAAGGAGCTATGACCGTTCGGAACGTATTTACAGGGCAATGATCTGCAGAGGTTTTCATGGTGAGTTTTATCTTTTTGATCATTTTGAGATTGATATAAAAGATATAATTTTTTTATCTTTTATGATAATTTTACTAACAGGAATAATATGGCTCGAATGGATAACAAAAATAGTATAATTTCACTGGAAAATATTGATTTTGGATACGATCCTTATAAGCCTGTCTTTAAAAGCCTTAATTTTAATTTTATTAAAGGTGAAAAGGCAGCGCTTTTTGGCCCGAACGGATGCGGGAAAACAACACTTTTTCATATAATAATGGGTCTGCTCATGCCTTCTTCCGGGAAAATAAATATTTTTGGGAAAGTGAGGACTTCGAACAGTGAATTTTTTGAAGTGAGAAGAAGAATCGGGCTCCTTTTTCAGGATTCTGATGATCAGCTATTCAGTCCGACCGTTGCAGAAGATATTGCTTTCGGTCCTCTTAACCTTGGCAAAAGCCGTGATGAGGTGAAAAAGATCGTTTCAAAAACATTAAACCGTCTAGGCCTTACTGGATTTGAAGACAGGATAACGTATAAACTCTCAGGCGGTGAAAAACGGCTTGTTGCCCTTGGAACTATACTCGCGATGCAGCCTGAAGTACTCCTGCTTGATGAACCAATAATAGGGCTTGATGAAAACCATCAGGCAAGGTTCATTGAAACATTAAAAAGTATACACTCATATATAATCATTTCTCATGATCGAGAATTTTTAGATGAAGTAGCAGACCATAAATATGTGCTTAAAAATGGTGCTATTGCATAAACTTCAAAAGATATTTATTTCAGGCTGTCCCTATTTATATTCTTTTGCGGCTTCTTCTGGATTTTTTCCGAATTTCACGATATCGATCAGAAGGTCAAGGTATTTCACAGGATCAGAGGCACAGATCACATTTCTTCCAAAAATTACACCCGCGGCTCCCTTTGATATCACGTTCTTTGCAATTGTAAAAGAATCGATCGGTTTATCGGTTTTACCGCCGCCAAGTCCGAAGACCGGGATACCGGCAGTTTTTGTTATCTCATCGAACCTATCAATATATACGGTTTTTATAAGATCGGCCCCGAACTCGGCAACAGCCCTTGTACCCAGCAGCAGCCGGTCAATGTTATCATTAAAGGTATCAATACTGCCCATCGGTATATACTCACCGAGCAGTGGTATACCGAGAGCATCAGCCTCCTCAATATATTCTCCAAATTGATTGATATTCCTTGCATTAGCTTCATCATTGCCGCTGAATAGAAGCGAAGCGACAACAATATCAGCCCCGAGAGCGACAGCCTGCCTCACTGAAATAAACCTTTCATTATAACCCTGCTTATATTCATAGGCTTTTACATAGTGTGTCGCGTAATTCACACGGATAATACTGAGCGGAGCATCTTTTTCTGCCAAAAAATCTTTGCACTGCTTTGCCATACCGGGCATAATTAAAAATCCATCAGCTTTTTTAAAAGCGTGTGCCTGCTTCGAAAGCTCATCTATGCCTTTAAAAGGTCCCATGTAAGACCCGTGATCAGCCGCTACAATTACCGCCTTTTTCCCGCTGAACAGTCTTCCCATTCGAATCTCTTTTCCAACCATAACAACCCTCCAGAATTATTGTTTTATTAAATGACAACCGACTCTATGCCGATCATATCGGCAACCTTTTTAATTGTACTGTTCAAGCTCCCATAAGCGGCTGTATGATGGTGCGATGGTGCAGACAGAAGCCACTTTTTTGAAAATTCCTTGATGCTCCCTCCATTCCACTTAAAGAAGGTCTGTGGAGCCGCAATATCTCTCGGCTTCATTTCTAAAGTTTCACCCTCTGAAGATATAAAACGGAACCGGCTCTCTCCAATGTTCCCTATTGAAAATAGTGTGAATTTCCCCGGTTTATAGGAATAGTTGAATGACGCGCCGAATCCGTGAACGCCTTCATAATATATGGTGGGCACAATACGCACTCCGTATTTTTCATCGGCCAGCCCGGGATTCCCGTGACCATCATGAGAATTAAACATGATGTCTCTTTTATAATCAAGAATATAGTGTTCTAAAAATGTTGAATGTCCGGCAATTTCTTCAAGCACGAGCATTGACATCGCTCTGAGCACATCCGCTTCACAGGTGAAAGGCACATGATTTTCAACCATCCTGGACGTACCATAGAATGGGATAATTCCTACCTTTGAATCCGGCAGCCACACCTGATCAAACTCCGCGACCGCGTCGAGTGAATTGTTTTTTACCACATTCTCCAGCGCCAGTGCCAGCTTTGCGGACCGCACCATCATATCATTATCGACTTCTATTTTTCTTCCCTTTTTTTTCTCCTCTTCGATCAAGGCCGCGGCATCATTGCCGCCAATCGTTTCATACGCCGCAGTGATCTCATCATGGTCAATCGGCCAGGTTGTGCATCCGAAAATCGACATCAACGAAAAATTATCCTGCATTAAATCTGTCATCCCTTCATAGGGGTGCCCTATTATACCTATTTTCGTATTTTTTAGCCTCGCCAGAGCCTTTGCCGCTGAAATATATTCTTTCAGCTCATCAAGGGCGTCTTGATCCTCAATACTGCCTGTTACAATAAAAAACTTTTTATTTGATCTTACCAGTGAGCTCGTGAGCTCGGGCAGACCTGCCATTCCGGAATTCACCATGATCAAATCAAAATCAGCATCTTCCCCGAATTCAGAAACAAGCTGTGTATTCCAGACAATTATCGGCACATCAAAATCGAGTAACGCCCTCATAGCAATGAGACCCTTCTGATACGCCAGTTCAATAAAAACGATTACATCCACGTTTTCCTTGCGCAAAGCGTCGGCAGTACGGGCAGCCTCATCTTCATATTCAAAAAATCCCGGGCATATCACTTTCCCGAAATTCTTCAATTTTTCTTCATACAGCTTCGTAACTCTTCTGGCCTCACCTCTCATGTGACCTGTTTTGTTATATCTGTCCTCTAAAAGCGCTGTGACCATCAATCCGATCTTAAACTCTTTATCCGATACCGGCATATATTACTCCTTTTATTACTCTGTTAGACGTTATTTGATAAATCCTTCTTTATTATTGTTAACAATGGCTGCTTCTATTTTTACCCCGTAATTTTCATATTCCCGGCGTATGCTCTCCGGAAGCAAGCTGTCTGTAATAATAAGATCTATTTCATCAATCCGCGCGTAAGATACAAATGACGGCTTATTGAACTTGGATGAGTCGGCAACCAGGATAGACTGTGAGCTTCTTCTAATCATCTCTCCATCTACATAAGAAGTATATTCATCTGTTGTCATTAAGCCGTCTTTTGTTGTCACTCCATCGGTGCCTACAAAAGCTTTATCAGCCCGGAACATTTTTATATACCTTTCCACAAGAGGGCCGCAAATATCCTTTCGAAAAAGCCTGACCTCTCCTCCAAGCAGAATTACCTTGCATAAACTTCCAAGAACCTCTGCCACGATAATCGAGTTTGTAACAACCGATATGCCTTTTAACTGGCCTGCTTCAATTCTGCCGGCCATTGCTTTCGCGGCGCTTAAAACCGTTGTTCCGGAATCAAGAAACAGAATTTCATCAGGATTTACTAACCGGGCGGCACATTTACCGATTGCCTCTTTCTGAGTAATATTCAATTCAGATTGTTTATAAAATGAGTAGTCCGGCGCAGTCCTTGATATAAGACGCGCGCCGCCATGAGTCCGAATTATTTTTCCTTCTTCCGCTAGAATGCTGAACATTCTTCTTACTGTGGCTTCTGAAACATTTAACTGTTTAACAAGATCATCAACCCCCAGACTTTCATCAATAGACAGCAGTTTAAGAATCTCATTTTTTCTGCTGTCAACTTTACTCATATAAAAAGTGACCTCGATTGGCAATCCAATAAAACATTATGATACACCATATTATGATTAGGTCAAGCATTTTTTCTTATTTTATAAGCTGTTTTATTAAAAAAATGACTAAAATAGTCACATGCAAATCCGGCCATAATTTTTATGCTCTTATTAACTAAAAGTTTACTATCAGTTAATTGAAACATATTATCCAAACCAGAAATACATTGAATTATTTGCTAGACCAAAATCAAAAAGAGAAAATTGGACATTTTGGGGAAACGAATAAATTCTTTGCAAATGAATTGAATGTTTCAGAACGAACAATTAGCAAGGTATTCAAGAAACTTATAGATGGTAGACACATTACGGTGAAGCAGGTATACAACAGGAGCAGGAGGATGAACTACAAAATATTTGTAAAAAGTACGACCTCATTATTAATTATTCAAATAAAAAGGAAGTCCGCACTTCAAAGAAATGCAGGCCAATTTTCTTGACATAGGAATATTTTCTATGTTATGATGAAAGCAAAATGGCAGTGAGTTGCTTTTGAAAAGTAATTTATGCTACATGGCGGTCTTTTCACACGTGGCGAGTGGTTATTCTTGGGCCTTGGGAATTATAACAATTCTATCAATGGACCCAGAACTGTCACAACGACTTGATGTTAATGAAGGTGCTCGTAGGATTGCCAATTTCCTGACAGTGATGGCTGAGGAGTTGAAGATAATCACCATGTTAGCAGGATATGATGATCTTTATGAAATGACAAAAGATGACTTGAGGGCTCTTAACAGAGAGGCAGCAAATATAACTGGCTTAAAACTGATCGGGGTTGAAGATACTGTTTGATCGTATTCCAACAGATGCACATATGCCTATTATTAGCAGAGCAGCAAAGGCTTCCGAACAGTCTGCACTCTCTTCAATTATATGAAAGTGACGGAAATAAAAGGAAATAAGGAGGCAAGAAACCTTGAGAGGCAGAACAATTTATATTACGGATTATGACCTAAAACGATTGAAGGAACTGCTTGACGTTGCTAAGGAATTTGCTTATCGAGGCAGAGATGATCTGAAAAATTTGGAAGTTGAATTGAACCGAGCCAACTTGTTTGCCTCGAGAGATATTCCTGGGAATGTAATTACTATGAATTCCAAAGCAGTCTTGATAGACCTTGACACAGGGGAAGAGATGTCCTATACGCTGGTTTTCCCTCATGATGCAGATGTTGATCAGGGCAAAATTTCAATTTTGGCTCCAATTGGAACCGCTATGTTGGGATACAGCGTTGGTGATACGTTTGAATGGAAAGTTCCCGCGAGTTTGAGAAGATTTAAAGTTAAAGAAATTCTGTATCAACCGGAAGCATCTGGCGATTATCACTTGTAGGGCCACCGTCTAAAAGTACATCAATCGTGTTCAGTCTGTCGCTTGCCCCATGACATTTCGAGTGTCTAATTCATCACTCAATCTGCCGTGAAGAACGCTACTGCAGTTACCACGCAGCTTAGTTATCACATTATTCTGAATCTTTTATTTAAAAGATAACTGTGATTAAGAATAGTTGTTCATTATTCAAATGTCTTATATATACCTGAAAAAGCAAAAGTATTGTACAAGACAAATTATAATGATTACTTCGGCGAGAATATCCAGCTTTTCACAGCAACCCCTATCTTTCCTGATTTTGAGGGATTGTCTTTAGAATTAATAGACCAATTTCGTGAACCAAATGATGAAACCTAAGAATTCTTACTCACGAAATAAGTGCTTGTATAAAAAAGCATTTTAATTTCTTTTTTAATATTCAATATTAATATTACATCTATTAATATGTGGAGGTCATATGCTAACTACTAATCATAATATTGTATTTTCTAACTCAAAAAATCTTAATCCTATTAAAACTGAGAGTATTAATTTAGTTGTTACGTCTCCACCATATCCTATGATTGAAATGTGGGATGAACTCTTTAGATCCAATAATGGTAAAATTAATGATGCTTTAAGTAAAGAAGATGGAAATTTAGCTTTTAACCTTATGCATGAAGAGCTCGATGCTGTCTGGCTTGAGGTCTATCGTGTATTAAAAGACGGTGGCATTGCTTGTATAAATATCGGAGATGCTACTCGTACTATAGGTGATACTTTTAAATTGTATTCTAATCATGCAAGGATAATTCATTATTGTACAAAAATTGGCTTTGATGTTATACCAGTTATATTATGGCGAAAACAAACAAATGCTCCAAATAAATTTATGGGCTCTGGAATGCTACCTCCGGGGGCTTATGTGACATTAGAGCATGAGTATATTTTGATTTTTCGAAAAAATGGCAAAAGAAAATTTATTAAACCTTCTAATAAGTTAAATAGACAACAAAGCTCATTCTTTTGGGAAGAAAGAAATAAATGGTTTTCCGATATATGGAATTTTAAAGGGGTAAATCAAAAGTTAAATAATAAAAATGGGAGAAATAGGAGTGCAGCATTCCCTTTTGAACTTGCATATAGGCTTATTAATATGTATTCTGTAAAAGGAGATTACGTATTAGACCCCTTTCTCGGGACTGGGACAACAACCTTTGCTGCTATGGCTTCCTGTAGGAATAGTATTGGCATTGAGATAGATAAGAACTTCAAATCAGTAATTGATTCACAATTAGCGCATATCCTACCGCTTATGAACTCTTATATACGGGATAGAATAAATGCACACTTGGATTTTACACGACATAGGGAATCAGAAAAAGGTAAGTTGAAACATATTAATAAACATTATAATTTTTCTGTGATGGCAAGCCAAGAAACTAACATGATAATAAACTATTTAAAGAAAATAGAACGATTAGAAAAAAATTCTTATAAAGTCACATATTTTGAAAATGCTATCTTAAATAGAGATGGTCATAATATTCAAATGTCTGAATCAGGTTCGAATATGAATAACTGTCAATTGGTTTTTGCTTGATATATTTTATATTTAATACTCGACAACTATACCATCTTTTTTCTTTTCATAAAATATTATTTTTACTTCAATGTTTTCTTGATACCTTTGTTTTGTTTTATATGTTGTGGGTTTTATTGAAATAGGTATCTTTCCAATATATCCATCAATTCCTTGTGATTCTTCTTCAGAATCTGCTAATCTATAAGTTTCATTTTTAATATCTGCTATACGCTTAAGAATACTTTTTTGAAACTTTTAACCTAAATATGTTTTATTTACTATAAGGTCTTTAGCCCATTTTTTTACTAAGTCCTTATCGATTTGTTTAATTGCGTCGTTTGATTTTGTAATCATCTCATATATTTTTTCAGCTGCAATATCTATTTTTCCCGGCATTTTATTTTGATACCATTGCTCCCACTCAATAAAAGTTTTACCGGAGAATTCTTGAATCAAATCTGACATTTGCCCGACAACAGCAGGTCTTGTACCTTGTGCATTTTGATTTGCTAAGTTAATAATTTGTGTTGTCTATTTTAGAAAAGGCTCAGCTTCACCTATAATATCATCAAATATTTCTTTATTTATAATTTTAATATTGGGCATTATTATTATCTCCAATTTTTCTAATCTTCGGAGGCTCTATAAAAAAAGTGAAGATAAAAAAAGATAAATGTATTTGCTATAAGTTATATGTATAAACCTATTCAGCATATACCAGAGCAATGGAGCAAGTAATATAGCTTATGGATTTAATATTAAAACTGTTTAGTAAACATTTTAAGTTTGGTAAAATGACAATCCTATGTAGATATTAGAGATTTAAATAAAAGTTTTCAAGGGAAATTAGATACATATAAAGAAAACTGGAAAAAATATCCTAATTGGACTGCTTCAATTCCAAAACATGATATTTCTACTTTTGAAAACTTAGTATCCAATTATAAAGAATCAATTTATATGTCCAGAAAAGAAAGGATGTTGATAGGAAAATTAATTCGAACTTTTAAGAAAGAAACATATCATAAAGCAATAAGGTCTCGTGTCGATTACACACATTACACCTATAAGATCATTCGGAAAAAAGGTATAGAGGAGATCGTTAATCAAACCAAAACATTATTGGATGATTTTGAAGGAAAGGAGAGAGGTGAGAAAGAAGATTAATTAAATCAGTGGTAAAAGGTTGGCTGATTATGCTTGAAATAATGTATCCAGTCTTTTTTTTAAACGTTACTTCTATAACACATAGTTTAGGAATTGTTATTGGGTTAGTTATCGGCATTGTTGTTATTGGGAGTGACATCGTTGGGCCTGAAGCTCCTGAATTCGTAGCCACTATTTTATGGATTATTACCATACCATTCCTCATTATTGGTGTATTGGCTCTAATAGGTGGTATCTACTCACTTCGAAGGAAAACGTGGGGATTAGCACTTGCAGGCGCCATCGCCACCACAGTTTATTGGTTCTTTGTGGGGATACCCACGATTGTATTCATAGCTCAATCCAAGGATGAGTTTGAATAATCGTAATATTTTATACCTCGCCCGGACATTGAAGAAACTCTTTCCTTGATCGGGTCCGCGGACCACAGCCTCAACGAGAATATTCGATAAGGAATAAAGTCCTTGATATTTTTTCCATTCTTTTCCGGCGCACTTCCTATCCGACAGTAATATATATTCAAGCGTCTCCCATCTTAATTCATCATATACAATTGTATGATCTGCATCTTTTGTAAAAAAATAAACCATCTTGACAACAAATAGAAAAATGATAAAATAAATGATAATTGCAAATAACAGCTCACATGATTATCAACATTTTGTACTCACAATTTTTATAACCTTACTCACATTTATTCTGCCACTCGCATATTGAAAAAGATTTAAGATTAAAAAAGTAATTTAAACCTTCATACATAATGTAGTAATTGAAATGCATTTGGTTATTGCACCTTATTGATAACAAAATACAAAAAGGAGGCTCGATAATGAAGACCAGAACATTGATTATTTTTTCGTTCTTATGGTTATTTGGAATATGCATCACTTATGGTATTGCGGACGATTTTGAATGGCCATGTTGGCGTGGTCCAAATGGAGATGGCATTTCTACGGAAACAGACTGGGATCCCAAAGCACTGGCAGGAGGTCCTAAAATACTGTGGAAAGTAGATGTAGGATTGGGCTATTCAAATGTTGCTATTAAAGACAACCGCCTCTATACAATGGGGATACAAGCAGTGTATTGCCTCAATGCTGAAACAGGTGATGAGATCTGGCGATACGTATTCGAGCGTCCTGTAGAATTTCAGTCAACGCCAACCATTGAGGGAAAGTTTATTTATGCATTGAACAAAAAGGGAATTTTATTATGCTTGAAGGCAAAAAATGGAAAGGTTCGGTGGGAGAGGGATCTCGTTAGAGAATTCAAAACAGAAAAACTTCCTTATGGTTATGCTGGATCACCTGTTATTGAAGGTGACCTCATCATTCTAAATATCAATACTGCCGGTATAGCCTTAAACAAAAAAAGGGGTGATCTTATTTGGGCCAGCAACATTCATACTAATAAAAAAAACAGCGAAGGTTATCATGCAACTCCCGTTCTGTATGATCATGAAGGTAAACGCTGTACGCTCTTATTTAGTGGTCTTGGCCTTTATCTAGTGGAGGTAAAAGGAGGGAAACAATTGTGGTTCTATGAGTGGGGGCGTACAGATACGGCAAATTGTGCTGATCCCATAGTGATTGAGGATAAGGTTTTTAT
>SDBS01001958.1_pt1 | contig 20749 bp, 48 predicted proteins | sample 2277091 | NCBI WGS metagenome assembly SDBS01 (sample SAMN10404972, study PRJNA504765) | marine sediment metagenome | isolation source: marine sediment core GS10_PC15, 163 cmbsf | place: Arctic Ocean: Southern Knipovich Ridge | collected 2010 | reverse complement strand
AGTGAATTATTAGAATCAATAATATAACTGCAAATTCATAGCCCACTAAAATTAATTTATTTAAGTTAGGGATATCTATAAAATGTACTGGTATCATAACTATACACCATACTAGTAGTCCTAGTACTGATCCTAGTATTGGGCTCTTTGGCATAAAGTTCTTCATGTTGCTACATATTTAGTTTCATGATTATTCTTGCGATTGGATGCTTCCTCGGTCTTCATAAAAGCTCTTCGATCCCGCCCAAATCTCTTCAAGTTATCAATCTGAATAGGGAGCTTCATTGGCTCTTGCTTTTTTGGTTCTATTATGGCTGTCATTTTTATTGATTTACTTGTTATCAAATAGGCGCTCAGTAGTTGTTACTTGACTAGTCTCTAGCACTCAGGTAACATCGCTAGAGAGGGTATGTCGATCTCACTACCGAGCTAGTCTTTTATGCTACCATTGGGTGAGATCCTTTCCAGTATCTATACACTCCTCCACATTGTTCTTCAAAGTAGTCTTCTATTTCTTTGTTTGTTGGTGGCTTACCTTTAAAGATAACCCTTTCCGGTTGGGATTTTTTTTGCATCTTAAAGTAGATAATGGTATCAGTCCTTATAGATTCCCGTATGATTTCAAGTACAGTAAGTACATTATCAATCTTTTTGTTTATGTTTGTGTATTGAGTATTCATGACATTATTTTAGTGATTATTAATACTACTAGTTTTATCCATACCCACCAGTTTATAAGTGGTCTGAGCCAGTCATCTGATCTCATTTTGCTGATTATCCACCTTGCAATATTGCTGGTTAAATCAAGCTTTTTGTTAGTGCTCACTTTACGGTTACTCCATAAGACTCGAATACCTGCCAACATACCTCCTACAAAGATGGTCAATCCGTAAGGTATATTAAACACCTTTTGCTTTGAGGTCATCGGGACTACTTCTACTGATTCTTGGAAGTTAATTCTCATAGTATTTCGTGATCCCTGAATGAGGATATAGCATATGATACATCTTCAGCTATTTGAAAGAATCCGGTATCTAGTTTGAATTCCCAGACAAGTCTTGCTCCATTTGCAATTACAAATAGGACTGTTATAATAGTCCAAAACATTATCTTCTTTATTAGCCAGAAGATTGGCTTTAGTATGTATTTCATATCTTGATTTCTTCTTTTAGTACCATTTTCCAACCATCACAATAAGGCTCCCCGCAGTCGCAAGGGAGAGCTTCATTCGCTAGAAGAAACTCATCCCTGTCTGACTGCTTAAGGTTCCTTGTGTAGTGATTTATAAATGATTGCTTGTTCATGTTATAATTATTTCTCTGCTATTTGCTTTAGTAATTCTATCATTTTGTCCATCTTCTGACCGATAAAAAGATTGCTAACCAACAAGGTTAACAGCATAAGGAATGATATCATCTGCATCATAAGTGCTATAGTTTCTTTCTTCATGTTATATTGCTTTGGTATTAAATCCAAGCTCAATCTTAAGTGCTATTACTGCTCTTGTTGCCTTACCCCAAGTTTTTACATCTATAAAGTATTTACTGCTCCAAGATGATCCATCTAATTCTTTTTCTTCTAGATATATACAGTTACAAAATCCCGTAGCCTTAACTTCATAAACTCCTCCATATTCAGGATATACTTCGTCAGTGTATTTTAGCATAGGCTCTATACAAACAACTATATCTTTAGGTCTAAATGTCATTTTACATACTATGCTCCTCTACAGGGGGAGTGCTAAATGGCTTGTATTCAGTTATCTCGTCTTCGTCTTCCATTACTCGAACTTATGCTTGTTATTAATTTCTTTTGCCATCTTCTTTAATACCTTCTTGGTCATTCTTCTTATGTTCCATCTTGTCCTGAAGGTAGAATGAAAGATATCATTAGCCTCTTCGGAGTACTTGGTAGCCATTTCATCTATTTCAGTATCCGTTATCATGTATCGGATTTTTACAGTTTCCTTTATGTGCTAGTCCGCGCTCAATGCCTTTGTAGTAAAGGAGTACATATTCGCAGTTATCGTATTTTATTGTAAGGGTTCTGTCTGCGTATCCGTTAAACATCATAAACCCTATTCCTGTTAGGATAGCTAGGAAAAACATAAATGCTATTAATTGCTTCATTTCTCTTCTAGTTTGATATGATCCCACTCCCACAAAAACTGAATCAGTCCTTCGTACTCTTTGTATTCATCGTTAGCAAATATCATTGTCATTGCTCCGTCCCTTTGAAGGGTTACGTGTATATAATAAGCCTTCCTCTTCTTATATCCTTTCCCATCTTCGCCCTTCCATATTGCATAGAATCTGTATCTTTTACCGGCGCTCATAGTTCAAAGTTTATAGAATTTTCAACTAACTTCTTTCTTTGTCCCCCTGACCCTGTTCTTTTAACACCGAAGTTAACGTCTTCACCCATATATCCCCTTGCTATTTTATTAAGATGATCTAGGATCTTTTCATCTTTTATTGGTGTCAGATCTTCCTCTAGTATTGTTTTTTGAAGCTCGATAATATCGCTTTCCGGCTTCAGTAGATTAATCATGTGAGCAACCGTAGCCTTTTCATTGTTATCAAGCTTTTCAAACTCAGCGGTATGTGTTTTTCTTTTAGCCATGATATATCTTTTGTTTGTTAAATAACTACCTTAGAAAATCTTGTGCTTTCGTTAAGCTTTACTGTAACCGTCTTGCCTGTCCTTGAAAAGGAATGTTCTGGATAAGCAACTGCTAGTGTGCATAGCCTATTGTTAGCTTCTAGTTCAGTGTTGAATTCCTTAGATACCGTCCCTGATCTCTGTATCCTGTTGCTCATAATCTATAGTTATAGTGATGTTAGAAGTTGATTTCATAGTAGCTTTGTCAGATGGCATTACGCCTCCTGCGGTATTAAACTCCAGATGATCTGCTATAAATTGACCTACTCTTTCTAGGTCTTCGTTGGTATATGCCTTACCCTTGTAGAAGTCAAACTTCCTTGTAGTTCGTGCTCTCATGTTATCTCGCCTTTCTTGCTTGCCCGACATAACTTTAGTTACGGCGGGATAAAAAACTCACCCTAGCGCTTATCGTTGCGCTAGGATGAGATAATCGTACTAACCACTATAGGCTAAACCCGATTGAATCTGCCTTGAGTGATCTTCCACCTCCACCACCTGCTCCAGGTAGATCATGGAACGCATCAACCAACTTCTTTACAGAGTCGTCATAATTCAGCTTATTAACTGAAGGAACTGCGTTCTTCGCGGCTGAGTATAGCTTCTTGAATCCTTCGCTATCCTCGCTTACGCCCCAATAAGCTCCAGTTTGCTTACCCTTTTCGTCTCTGGCAGTCTTGGAGTAGAGAATACCATTTGGATACTTCTTCTTTTCTCGTTTAGTGCCCTTAAACGCGTTCTCTTTTTTACCCGCGATTGAGTAAGCTGTTTTCACAACTCGGAGAACCTTTCCCTTGTCGCCCATCTTTTCCAATTCCTCATTGGTATAAGCCTTGTTTACTACTACTTTTGTTTTTGTTGCCTTTTCAGCCATTGTATTTCGCCTATTCCTAGGTCTTATTGTGGGGTCAATCCCCGTTTTAAAATCGAGTGGATTCGTTCCACCTTTAATATTGTTAAACAAATATCGACATTGTTCTTTTACCAGTCAAGCATTTTGTGATATTTATTTTTTGCGATTTTTGCAAATTTATTCTTCGAACTTAATCTCAAGCGTCTGGTCTCCTTTCTTCTTCTTCGGTTCAGTCATTTTCTTAAGCGCATCATTGGGAGGGTTTAATTCTCTCTTTTCTCGCTTTTTACTTAAGAACTCATCTTCTTGATCAGAGTATTCTTGGTACATCTTCTCAAATTTACCAATATCTACAACCTCATGTAGCTTACATATAGCCTCTACGAATACATCAAATTCCTGCATTCCTTTATGGTGTCGGTATAGCTTTGATATGTGGCTTCCGGTTAGGCTTAGATTTATACTATCCCCATCACTCATAAACAGAGTGTAGCTCTCTTGATCTCGGAACTTAACTGCTATGGGGAAGTGCGCTGTCATTTTGGAGGGTTAATTGCTCCGAGGACGTAGGTTCCATGAACTACGGAAAGCGCCGCTATTATCTTAGTCGTATCTGCATCTTCACTATGCTTGTATGATACTTGACCTTTCTTTGATATTGTAAGCGTAAAAGCGTTCTCGTCTTTCTTCTCCTCAATTACTTCGTTTATTTTGAAGTATCTTTTGAGCATGTGTTCACTCGTATATTTCCACTCACTATCTTCGTTCCCAGCTATAGCTATACAGATCTTTCCTTTCCTTCCTCCTACTTTGTATATATTAACTAGGTACTCAGTATTGGGTGTATAGGTTATTCCTTCCTCCCCTATATAGGTTACTTTCGCCTGACATGGATACTTAATTTTTGTACTTTTGTTCACCGCTTCCATTATGGTAGATTTATTAGGTCAGTTATGTCAATATCTCCTAAGAGATAGACAATAAACTTTCCATTATTCTTATAGTTAATTTCTCTAAACAACGGCTTCACATCAGCCGCTTTACACTCATCCACAAGTTGCTCCCCAATAGGCCTTAAGTCCCTGTACCCGTCCCTGCCATGAGTCGAGTGGTTGGGGTATAGTGCTATAAATGTGGCTTCCTTTCTGTATCTGACGTGGCTTTTGCGGATCTCGTTGAGCCATATAAAGAACTCGTCGTCTAGGGTGAGTCCAGATAGAAGCTGTTGTGCATTCTTTACAATCGCTATGTATAGGGAACCTTTCAATTCATTTCTGTTAAAAAGTCGTTGTCGTATCTTAGGTAGAAGTAATACTTTCTTATTGTTCCAGAGAAGTGTGGGACTTCTACTATATGGGTATCGTAAACCTTATCTGGATCTCTTGTATAGACTCCTAATATCCCATGAGCCTCACACTTTATTATGAAGTATTCAGTAAGAGGAATCTCAATAGCTTTTCTTTTATATTTTACTTTCTCAGGCATCTTCAAGTGTACTCTTAAGCGCAAGTCTTCTGTTAAATGGTTTCAGTGTATCTGCATCAATTACTTCTATCCCGAACTGCTGTGCTAGGAATATTTCAATCTGTGCTCCCTTTGAATCTGCCCAATCGTCTAGAACGGCGACCTTATCGCAATACTTCAATAGGGCGATTATGTCGTTTATCATGTGATTCTGCCAAGTTGATTTTTGTCCTTTTCGCAACTTTACATTGTGCGGATTTATAACCACATATCCCAATTTTACTAGCCTCATTTGGGCTTCCGAAAATTTGGGTTTATTGAGGTCTTCTAGTCCAGACATCTTTCCGCTTATATATATCGTCCCTTTCATATTACAAATGTATGTAATTGCTTGTTACCCTCGACGAAAATCGGTGAAAAGTTATTAACAAAGTTATCAACAATGTTGTGTTCATTTTATTAACAATTTATGACAATTTATGACAATTTTACAAAGCGAGTTTAACTTGTTGACCTTCTTCCAGTGGAGCTATTCTTTCGCCTCTTCCTTCTCTGTGTTTGTTTACGTTTTCTGTTCCGTACGCATAGTACTCTCTGTCTATCTCGTATCCACAGTACTTACACCCAAAAGCCTCAAATGCTACTAAACTGTTCGCGCTTCCTACGTGAGTATCTAGGATAATGTCAGTCTGCTTTGCGAAGTTTTTAAGTATCCACATATACAGCTGAATAGGTTTAGCAGTTGCATGAAATCTACTTTTTTTCTGTTCCTGAGTTTGCTGTGCTAGGCTAAATGAAAACATCCTAACGGGTCTGTTAAATGAAGTCCAAGCAAGTTCTCCGTCAGCGAAGTCTGAAGTTCCATTTCGCTTATTCCAAACTATCCAACAGCTTGCGTCGAACGGCATCAGGCTTATAAAATGGTTTGCACCCCATATGATCTGATGACGGGAAACTCTAAAAAGTTCATCGAAGTACTCAGGTGGTGGTGGTTTTGTGTCCCACGTTTTATTAGTTTTGTATTTTCCTGATCCAAGGTTCATTGAGTTAACGTCTATTCCGTAGGGTGGGTCAACAATAGCCAAATCAAAATAATTATCTGGGAATTGCTTCATTCCTTCGATGTTGTCTAGGTGGTGGTACGTGTCGAGTTTGGCGGTTGGGCTTATGTTATAATCCCTGATGGTCATTGACCCCTCGTCTTTTCGTTCTACGGTTTGGTATGATATTACAGTCATACATTCGGTACAGAATAAAGTTGGCTGATTACCAATGCTTTTTTCTATAATGTATTTGCTTCTTTTGCAATCTGGGCATTTTGGTTTACTAGTCTTTTGCGCCATTTCCTAGGTTTTTTATTCTGTGAAAGTGATTAATTTCAAATACATCTTTTGCACCTATATCAAAATACTTTATGATATTTCTTTCAAGGTCTTCATCTTTGTTAATATCATTTCCGCGTTCTTTATATAGAATCTCAAAATATTGTCTTCTTTTTTCGTTTCGTATAATTCCAACTACAACTAAATACATTACGTACATATCCCATCCGGTAAAACATTCCTCAAGAACCGGATCAGGCAACCTTTCAATCCCTTTTAGTTCTACGCTTTCCTTTCTTTCTACGGTCTTTTGTTTGAAGTCGTTTGGCATGGTTTTTCGTTAATACTTTTTCAGTTCCATCTTCACTTATCTGCGTAACCTTATTACTAAATAGGCGAAGGTTGTATAATTCCATTACGCTCGCTTTTTAATTGCCCTGAGTTGCTTTGATCTCTTTTTTGCACACTCCTTGCACCAGTAGTTTAACTTGTCTTTGGTTTTCCTGTGTCTTGAGAACTCCTTCTTTTCCTTTTCATTGTTGCATTTTATGCATACCTTTCTACCTTTGTGTATACAGAGCTCTTTTTGTATTAAAATAGGGTCTTTACCAAGAGCCCTTCTTATATTGTGAAGAGCATATCTCATTCTTCCAAGTACGGTATTAATACTAGCTTTGGTTACAATAGCTATATCCCTGAACTGATAGCCAAAAGAATATCTTAATATAAACACTTCTCTCTGATTAAATGGAAGTTCTTTTACAATACCCTTTATCTTCTTTATTTCATCATTTCTAGCAATGCTTTCTTCATAACTAAGCTCTATTTCACTATAATAATATTCTTTCAAATCAGTTCTTTCAAATGTAACTTCCCCCTCGGATTCAATATCAATGGAAGAGGTAGGTATTCTTGATTCCTTTCGGTAGTAGTCCATAACCAAGTTTTTTCCTACCATTATCATCCAAGCTAATAGTGTTCCTTTATTTTGTTCTCTGTACCTTCCTTCTCTGAGAAGACCAATGACCTTAGCCACTGTATCTTGAGTGAAATCTTCTGCCTTAGTTCTATCCATAAACACGACATGGAGTAGAGCCATATATAACGCTTGATAGTTTTCCTTAATCGCCTCATCTATTTGCTTTTCGTCAAACTTCATAACCACTTCTCTTCATCTAGGTCTGGCAAATACGATCCATCCTCTTCTCGTGTGACATACATGATACCATCTGCTTGTGAACAAAGATAACCACTTCCACCTATTGATATATACTCAAGTTTAGTTTCTGCAATTCCTACCTCAAAGTTCTTTTTGTGAAAGTACTCAATTACATCACTAGCAAAATCGCTATCAACAAACATGCAATCAGTATAATAATAATAGCATCCTTCAACGGTGTCTCCACAGTCTTTCATTATGTCATCAATACCACGTTGTACCTCGGTATAAATCTTCTTGGTAAGTTCAGTTACAACCTGTTCTGGTTCTGGTGATCTTTTGCCCTTTTCGTATTGGGTAATTGTCCTCGTGGTGGCAAGACTTCCGAGCGCTTTCAGTCTTATCATTTTTTGCTTCTTTGGAGTACAATCACCCCACTTTTCAATAAAAAACTGATTCGTTTCTTCTGTTATAACTCCGAGTTGAAGCGCAAGACTCCAATAGGCGCTCTTGAGATCAACCTTGGTTATCATCCTTCTTCTGTCAGGCTTTTCGATCATATCAAAAAAACTGATTGGGGTATCTTGAGATAGACCTATAAATTTACGCGCGTCTTTTCTGACTTTGTTTATTAGGCAAAGTATGTTAAAATCTGGTTCTCCGTCTTCATTGAACAGGACAGTATAACCCTCCATTTTGATCTTGCGGGTATATGTCGTACTTGTAACCTCAAAATCCTGCTTCTCTTTCTTCATTAATTGAAGGCATGAGTAGTAGCTTTCTATTGGGCAATATATGACTTCTTGTCTAGCCACGTGTTCTTTTCTTCTTTAGATATTTTGTACCCTTGCTTCTTCTTGAAGCCTGCTTGTTTTTAGTCATAAGCGATAAGAGGTCAGGGTAATCTTTTTTTATTTTGGATTTATACTTCAAGTTTTTCGTATATGTTCTACTACTCCATCCTTATCTGGTTTACCCCAGCTCCTCATCTTATTAATTTCGAGTTTTTTATTGCAGATCTCAACTATTCTCTCTGCTGTCAATCCATATCTAGATGCAGATTGAAGTAATAGTATGAATGCATCTGCATATTCTAGGTCGGTATGTTTACACTCACCATATTCCTCATAGGACTCAATAAGTTCAGGTATCTCTTTCTGTAAATGTTTGAGATTGGGTACTATCCTGCTTTTGCCTTCTCCGAACATTTTACCAGTCCATTCCTGAATTTCGTTCATTAGTTCTTGTAGTTCCTTCATTTCATTTGCTTTTCATTCGTTCGAGATAAGCCTTTTTACCCGTCTCCTTCTTTGTCGTGTTCTTTACCCTAACAGGGTTAGTTCTTCTAAGGTAATCATCTTCTTTTTTATTAGATCTTCTGGAACTCTCTGCCAATGTATTTGCCTCACGAGTAGCATCTGCTATTCCAAAATCATTTGCTTTGTATATAAAATGCGTTCCAGCTAAATTCTTTCCTTTGTATAATCCAATCCTTCCATTTGACTTACCATCTTCAAGCATTTCCCTGATATCAAACCCCTGAACATTCTTTCTTATCTTTCCTAGTTTAGTTTTATTCGCCATTATTTCTTCTTTTTAGATTTACTTTTCTTTGATGCTGCAAATACTTTTATAGTTGCCAGTGCAGGGTCTATGTAAACTAATATCGGATACAACTCCTTTGCTCTTAGGTATTCATCAAGTTCCTCTGCGCTAATTTCACCATCTAGAACCTCGATATGTGCCAGAACTGATTGCAATATACCTTCGAGCCCCTCCCTCTGTTTATCTTCATCAACCTCTTCAATGTACTCCTCTAATGCTCTAGCCCAATGTATTAAAATCCTTCTTTCAACAGTTCCTATTTGCTTGTCCTTGAACTCCTTTGAACCAATTTTTAATATAGATCTTTTCTTTCCCCAAAGGGTAGTTGTGAATCCGCTTAGTCTAACGTTGAAGTGAAATGGATCTCCTTCCTGTTTTTCAATAATGTTCTGTAGGTCTTCTGGTGGTTTGTATTCTGTTTCAAGCTCACTTAGTTTTGCAAATTCTTCTTTCGCCTCCTTCTTTGTTAATTCTCCGCTTTGTAACTTCTTTCTTAATTTCTTTATCTTTCCAGGTCTTAACCTATTCTCTTCGATCCTATTCTCTTTCGCTTCCTTTATTCTTTCGATAGACTTCTTTGTTCCTTCAAAATCACCATCCTCAAGAAGCGACCTTATGCGCTTCGATAAGTTGAGTATCGTGTCCTGAGAAATAGCCATACAATACGCTTATTCTTCGCCGCATCTGATCTATTGAAAAGTCTAATGAGTCCCCCTGCGCGAGATTACGCAAGGGGTAAACTGGAGTGGAAACCAGCTTAGCTCGCCGCTTCCTTCTTCTTGGTAAGTCTATGTATTTCCCACTGAAAGAAAGTTCTTGCCCCCTTCTTGATCTTATCCTTTAAGACAACCTTAATGGCAGAGCTTTTGCCACTAGGATCAGAGGCTAACGGTGGAATTGCAGACTCTTCTAGTATTCGCACAAGGCCCGTAGCTGAAGATACCTTAACGGCTCCTCCTATTAAGAGTCTTACTGCTGGTACTAATCCATCTTCTGATTCAACGTTGTCTTTGTTGTCTTTCGAAGGATTGATTCTGTCCATTCCTAGAAAGAAGCCACGATTGACTTCTCCAACCTCAGGGCTAAAATACCCACTTGACATAGGTATTTCATTGTCAAAATCATTGAGGCTTTCTGTAAGCTCCTCGATATTTATTCCCTGTGATCTTAACAAGGCTACCCCTTGTTCTTCTTCTTTTTCTGCTTCCGCAGTATTTGTATCAGTCATTTTTATTGATTTAGTTTGGACTGCTATTTATTATATCGGCTACAGTCCGTTTCGCCTTACTTTAATTCTCAGTATCCCCGTTATTGGCAACTGAGCGATGTACTATATATTGTCCTCTTCCTCTCCCTTGAAAGCACTCGTAAAAATAGTCTACGTCATCCTGTGATACATCTGCATCTGGTATTAGCCATATGTCAAATGTCCAGTTTATATCATCTTTTTTTACATATAAAACATTCAGCTTACCAAACATTGCAGATGCAATCTTCCTCGCTACTGTTATATTAACTGAATCAATATATTGAAATTTAGCCATTCTTATATAGTGTTACGTGTGCCTTTAAGGAGTTATAATAATTTGATAGTTTATACCAAGCTTCACGCTTCTTTGTAAGAATCATCTTCTTACCCTTCTTTCCCTTTGTGCGAAAACGCCTTTTAGGTAAGTTATGGAACAGCTTATTAACTGCTAGCATAGACAGTTGCTGTAGAAACCCTAAACATTCTAGGAGTTCGGCATCTGAATCAATCGAGTCTATGGAATTGGAGATAGTTTGGTAGTCCTCTACGGTCATCTTATGTTATATCGAATTATCGGACTGCAAGTGTAAGGTTTTGGGGGCAAAATTCCAAGACGACCTACCCAGATTTTATCAACATGCGATTGTTGATAAAATGTTGATAAGTCCCCTTGCATATGTCAAATTCATTTTGCACCTTGCACGATTGCCCCCATAACGCCAGAACGGGTCATCTATACCTATATATACTGACACATTGAATGAACGGCACATTGAACACCTAAACGGGGTAAGCATACAGATTTTATAAAGAAACTTTGAACAAAATTTTATAAAGTAATTTTACATGGCATTCCCAGACATAGTATCGGCGAAGATGGCTAAGGACAACCCAGACGGAAAAGCGGCGAAATCAGCAACAGAACCTTCAACAATAACAGAAAACCTTCCATTCCCCCCAGCACCTAAACCCCCAGAAGGCGACCAACCTGTTTCTCCCCCTGCCTCGCCAGCAGAATCGGAACCCGCCCCCGTACCAGCACCGGAACCAGCATCTGGTAGGAGTGTTGAAGTTGAGCTAGGAGGAAAGAAAGAGGATGTTGTTGAAAAGAAGACTATTGATCTTGCAGGTGGAAACTTCTTTGATAAGGATATAGATAAAAAAACATCAACAGCTAGTCAAAAGGATAAACACAAGGAACAAAAATCAGCAGAGGCAAGGTCAATTACTGAAGAACCCGTAGAGGATAAGGCGCTAGTTCCAGAAAAAGACGACTATGAGTTTGTGGGAGGACTTATGGTAGAGGGGCTGGATCTAGCAACCTCTACGGTCTTCAGATGGTGGGCAATGGATACTACGGATGTTCCGTATGAGATGACCAAGAAGAAGAAAGATAAGCTTTCTGCTATTGTGGGAGAAGGACTACGGCGAATGAATAAGAAATTTCCGCTAATTGTTTTATTCTTAATAACACTAGCGTTAGCATTATACACACCTGGTCGTAAGGCGTATGATATGAGACAGGTCAAAATAGCTGAAAAGGCAGCTGAGAAGAAATCCACTCCACCAAAAGGAGGAGGGAAGCCACCACCAAAGGGAGGACAAAAGAAAACAAAGGCATCAAGACCAGCTGGAGGCGTTAATAAGTAATGGGAAACAAGCACTTAGATAAAGAAAGAGATCCTTTTCTGTTTGGCGTAATAGGAACTAATGGAACTGGGAAGTCAGTCACCGCAAGGGCTATTGCTGAAAGATGGAAGTTAACTAGACCTCATTCAGATATAATGGCTTTTGATCCTACAGATATGTTTGGTGGTGTGGCTAATAAATTCATCTATCCTCATGAAGACTGGTGCGAAAAGGCTTTGAAACTTAGAAATGCCTTATTGCTATTAGATGAAGTAAGGATACTTAATCCAGGAGCTAGTATGAGCGCTAAGTTTCTCGAGCTTATGAGCATGAGGAGAGAATACTCTATAGATATAATTTATATAGTTCATAACCCAGCTTTGGTATTGAATACTCTTACGTATTATACTACAAGATATTATTTATTCTATACTCAAGCACTTGAAGGGTCGTTCAAAGATAAGATTCCAAATTACACTCTTTGTATAGGTGCATCTGACTTTATAAATTCCTATGTTAGAAACGTAATAAAGGCAACCGGAAAGAAGGGGGAATATCCAGACTTTCCTTATGTTGTTGTAGATGGTGAAACAGAAAAAATAACTGGAATAAACATAATGGATCGCTACCTTGAACCTCACAAAATGGGATCGAAAGTTCAAAGGGGTAGGACAAGTGAATTGAAATTATAGGTAATGGATTTACGAAAACCAAAATTCAAAGAAACAGTACAAGCCGGACAGAAGGCTATTGGTTCTGCTGGTAAAGTTAAGAATATTATTCCTGTTGAGGTAAGGGTGTTTTTAAAAGGTGTTCCGAATCCTATAATTGCAGTAGTTATATTTTTGGTTCTGGAAGCCTTTTTAGGGATAGGTGTTACATTGTACTATAGTTGGAAGTGGGTTATTTCAGCACTATTGTTAGTGATTTCTTTTGCAATATTTTTAAAAGGAATTAGAGAGATTAAAAATTACAAATCAAATAATATAAAAAAGGAAATCTTAAAAAAGAAATAATATGAGTGGCGAAAAAGAAAAATCAATCTACAGACCAAAACCAGCTAGTAATTTACCTGCACCCACAGAAAAGAGTACATCAATAACAGATGATGCAGGGTCTTTGGGAGATTCAGTAATGGAGGATATGCTAGAGATGTTTCTTCCAAAGATTCTTCCGAAGCTACAACCCGCCTTTGATAAATTGGCTACATTTCTTAACAAAGGTGAAAAGATGATAAATCTTCAGGTCAATCCTAAAGATGGATCACTACATCTAATGATAATTAAATCGAAGTACCTCAAAAGCTTTGAGATCGAAGATGTTGAAGATGCCTACACCACTTATCCAATTCATGAGTTCCTTAAGCTCTTAATGGAGGGCGATATAGAGTCAATAATGAAGACCGTAGAGGATGAGTTTGACAAGGAATCAGAAAAGCACTGATTTTATAAAATTCTTTTTAAGATTTTTTTCAATAAAAAAACTTGCACCCTGCCAAAACAATAGGTAGGTTTGTGTTCATGTTATATCGGAGCTGTGGCGAGACAGTAGATACTCATCTACTACTTGCCGCAGTTTTTTTGTATAGCGAAATCGAAAAAATATTCTAAAACGAATCTTAAAAACAAATCCAAAAGATCATGCACAAGTTTAAATTAAAAGACCTACAAACAAAAGGTACTATTGACTTCTCCGAAAAAGGTGGAGGTTATGACGCAGCTACAAGTACAGCCAGTCATGAAAGCGATTCAAACCCAGGAAGAGCACGAAGCGAAGTAGAAATTGAAGGAGATAGTTGCGGGACAATTATTGACCTTGACAAAATTTCACAAGGCCAGAAGGGTTATGTGAACTTCCGAATCGAGAATACCCGTGGAGGTGGTGGTGATCCGATTAACCTTAACATGGGCGTACTGGCAGACCCCCTTACCTTTATTGGTAGTGGTGGTGTAGCGGCTGATCTTGTTAATCTGGCAACAGATAATGCAGATTGTGATGATGAATTAGGAGTTGGATGTCCGAAATTTAGTGCTTGGGTGCGAAGAATACTTCAGGGTAAAAACCTTATTGTAACGCGCCTTAAAGTAATCACTAACAATGATGCACAAAGGGCAGAATCCTTAAATATCATTGCCGCTGATCTTAACACGAACAGATGTAATGTAATTGGTAGAAATCCATTAAACTGGACTACTAACATTGGATACACGCAGAGAATTGTAGCAGGACTTGATGCTACTCACGGCTTGACTTATGCGCTTCTTGCAGACATAGGGCCGATTGACTTTGAGGTTGAGTACATGGGTATCCAAGTTAATTCCTTCAAGAGCCCAGACGGAGACTGTTAAAGATCTTTTGAATAGCGCACAGCCCATACCTTATAGGTAAGGGTTGTGCTCCTATTTAAACAGATAATATCCAACCTATAATCTAAAAAATCATGGCGAGTTGTTCTTGTGGTACAGGAGATAAGTCTAAGTACACAGATGTAGAGGCTCTCCTTAACGATTCTAATAAGCGGAAAGAAATGGCGGAACTTACCCATATAGAAAAAGAACTCTTTGTAAAGGGAGACGAGTATAGTATGTTAAGGTTCCTGCATTGCGCAGATCCTGAAGCATTTGTTAAAGCGTTTTCAAAGTATGATGAACTTGATTTAGATAACGGATTCAGTGATGAGGATATTAAGATTCTCGCAGACATGTGGAAGAGCGGAAGAGCGGAAGAGATTGGAATGGATGTCAAGCAAACTCTTAAAGACATGAGGGTTAGTAAAAAGAAACTTGCTACCTGTAGCGTTAAATTTGTTTAGATGAACAACAAGAACTTAATAATCATAGTTATATTGGTTGTCGTAGTGGTGGCTGTATTTGCATTCTACTTCATCGCTCAAAGTAAGACAGTGGCGCCCACACCATCCAAAACCAAAGAACCAGATCAACCAGATATGAGTGGCTGGGACTTGATTAATAAGGTTAAAGATCTTCTTAACCTTGGAAAAAAGAAACCACCAGGAAAAGATGTATCAGGTCAGCTTGTTAACAAGGACGGCTATCTGGTAGACGATAAAGGAAATTATGTAGATACGGATGGCAAGCCACTAACAATGGTTGAACTGCCTATCACATATACAGAATTGGTATAGCATTGATCAACAGATAATTTAACCAGCTCTTAATAGAGCATATTAACTAAGAAGATGAAGATTAATATCGCATGGTACTGGATTGTAATAATAGCTCTTGCAGTAGGATTGATTTCCTGGGGTGGGCCGATGTTGTGGAGGAAGAGAAATGCCAAGTCCGAAGAGCAGAAGATCGAGACAGCAGAAGCCGAGATCGCAGAGGCCAAGAAGAGAATGGCAGCAGCGTAAGCTGTAATCCAACTTAATACCCCTTCACATAACTTATGTGTTGGGGTCTAACAGGTAACCTCTATCTAATCGAATATGAAAGAAATACTTCAGCTTTTAGCAAAATGGGCTAAGGATTGGAGATTCTGGGCTATCCTTGGGACTATTATATTACTTATAATACTCTATAAAAACAGGAATAAGCTTAAGACTTTGTTCCAGAGCGCTGATATAGACCTAGAAGAGGGAGAGTCGGGGGTTACCTCTAAGTCACGAAAAACTGAACTCAAAGCGATTGCAAGTGGATTGTATGAGGCTATATACTCTACGGAGACTGTAGGATATGGAATCAGAGAACAGAGATTCAAAGCGGCAGATGAACTTAGTGATACCGAACTTAAATTTGTATCTAAATACTATAGATCAAGTTTAACAAAAGGAAATAAGCTTTATAAAGATGTTGATGATGAAGTGATGCCTACTACTTCTATTGACGAAAATCTTATGGCTCATTTATCTAAGATAGGACAAAAAGGATGAAAGCTTGGAATATTACAATAGCGTTTGTTGTGCTTATAATTGTCATTCTGGCAGTTGCTTATTTTGCTCAACAGAAGAAGAAAAAAAGGGAACAAGAGAAGGGGGCTAATATCATGGCAAAATTCCCTGCAAAGAGAGGGGATTCTGGAGAGCATATAGGTGACATTCAAAGATGGTTAAACACAAAACTTAATCCACCGATGGTTCAGTTAGACGTAGATAATAAATGGGGAGGAATAACTGATACTGCAATGATATTTGTTACTAAAAAGAATACGGTAACATACGCTGAGTATAAAGAAATGGTTTAAGATGAAGGTTTGGATGTTTGTAATATTGATATTTGTAGCCATCGGATTCGGGGTGTGGATGGAGTGGTATGGTAACAAATGCCAAGCCTGCAAAGATCGCAAAAAGAAAATAGCAAACTTCTTGGGATTAAATGAAGATGAAAAAACAAAGACAAAGTATGATCCGACAAAGTTTGGTTACGATCCTAATATGACTATACCATAAAAATTAGCTTTATGAGCATGAGAAACTTACATATACTATTGGGGGTAATAATAGTTTTTCTTTTGATTGGGTGGATAACTGCCTATAGGAAAGGAAGATTAGCAAGTAGAGTATCTGCTTCTTCTTGGAAGAAAGGTAACTGTCATGATGAGGCACTACTTAGAGATGCCGCTCTTGAAGGTTGGAGTGTTAATGAATTTTATCAAAGGCTATTTGGAGAAACTCCAAAAGCAGGGAAATTTTCACAAACAGGATGCTAATGCTATTTAAAAAGAAAAAACTTAAGGACAGGAAAATTGGTAAGTTTCTAAGGCAACATGCACCAGATATTCTTGATGAGATTAGTGATGTAATTCCTGATATGGGCGCATTGAAGATTCTCAGCAACATCATTGAAAAGCGAAGCGTAATGAGTGACGATAACAAGACTCTTGCCCTTGATATGATAACAGATGAAAGTCTCGAACTTAAAAATGCACCTATGAAAACTGTAAAAGACATTTTCCGATCAAAGAAATTCTGGTACACAATAGCAGGACTTGGTTCAATGTTTCTCGCTCTTATATTGGATGTTCCTGAAGAGCAATTAACAGAGGTTCTTGTTTCTATCATAGGGCTATTTGGCTCCTTGATTGTTAGTCAGGGAATTGCTGATAAGGGCAAGGAAGCTGAGAAAATTAAAGCGGAAAATAAATAATGAAATTTATAGATGTCATATCCAGTTTACCTGTAAACGCCTCTAGGCCCTATAAGAAAAGGGATTTAGCCGGAGTTGATCAGATTGTAATTCATCAGACAGATGGATATGATAAGGGTCTTGAGTCAGCAGTTGAAGCCGCTAACTATCATGTCAACACTAAGGGATGGGGTGGTATAGCTTATCATGTATTCGTTACTGACGAAGGTAAAAAGTATCTGACAAACGAACTTGATACATTGAGTTATCATGCCGGAGGTAACAATACGCGATCCGTAGGTATTACAGTTACTGGACGACACCGATACGAGGCAGGGAAAACGAATGAGGAAATAATAGGAATAAAAAAGTATAAAGCGTTAGTTGACGCCATCGTAAAGACATTGGGGATGCTTCCGAGAAGCGATGTTGAAATAGTTTCTCATGCGGACGTTAGTTCTAGCGGAAAGACTGACCCGAATCTTAATATGGATCAGCTTCGTGAGGATGTAAAAAAAAAGAAGTCGTTGGTGGAAACTAGCGATTCTGATAGTTCTGATTCTGATAGCGATTTGGCTGATGTGGAAAATAAACAGGCTATAAGATCGCATCTTGAAACGGCAAAACATCATTTAGAAGAAGTTGAAAAACTATTATGAGATTTTTAATGATCATATTCTTAGTCCTTATTATATTAGCTCTATTTGGCTTTATGTTTATAGCCAATATAGAGATTGATGCAAAGCTTGCTAATATTGATCTTGACAACTTTGTTCAATCACTTTTTCAAAAAAAGCCTGTCGTAAAGACAACGGCTAAGGTAACAGTAAATAATGGTAATCCTTTTAGGATAAAATTAAGTGAAATTTATATAGAAGTATTCGATGGGGATACACTTATAGCTCGTTCAATCGAGCCTTCAGGAACGGAGATCATTCCTAGAGAAAATTACGAGTCATTTAATCACAGTTTCGATATATACATTTCTAACCTCCTTTTAGACAAAATAAAGAGCGCAAAATTGGGAAAAGAGGTTCAAGTAACATACAAGGTCAGGGGTAAACTTTATGGAATACCTGTTAAATTTAAGAATCAGTATAACTACTTAGGATAATGGCAACAGAGACAGAAAAAAAGATATCCCCAATACAGAGTCAGATCAACGATATTCAGGGAGAGGTATCGGTTCTTACAGATGGAATTGCATCTGCCAATAGTAATGTATCCTATTATAATAAGGTTATAAATAGCACATACACTGCCACAAAAAGCTATCAGAAATTATGGACTCAATCAAATAATTATTTTAAGTCAGCTCTTCAAGTTGCTCATAAAACACTAGCAAAAAACAGAAAAGTATGTGGTTCTGCCTATTATGACAATGTTTGTAAGGAAGCGCAAGGTTGGAAAAATGAAGTTGATCAATGGAAAGTTAGATTAGCCACAGCATCAGCTGATCTGAAATCTTTCAAAAATAAAAAGAATGATGCTTCAAATATAGTAGCAGATCTTACAGCTGAAAAGCTATCAAAGCAATCAGAAATTGCAGACCTCCAAAGCCAGATTGATGACATAATTGCTAATGATATCAAGATAGCGGCTACTGACCCAATGGTATTAGCTGCCGCAGAGGAATCAAAAGCCGATATCGCCAAGATTGAAGAAGAGGGTAAACAAAGGAATTTAGTGATACTTGGTATTCTGGTAATAATAGTTGTTTTTGGTAGTATAATCCTATTCAGAAAATAATGACTCAAAGAAATGTAATAATAGTGGTTATTGTTTTTCTCATTATTGTAGTGGTAATGGTGTATATGTTCTTTAGGGCTCAGCAAAAGAAAGCCGAGCAAGAGCTCAAGAAGGCACAAATTGAGGCTATAACCGGAATTGAACCTCCAAGCAGTCCTGTTGGTGGTATAATTCAAGGGGTTTTGGGGATATTCACAGGGGGTCTATTATCAAAGAAATAATAAAATAGCATGCCGACACCAGTAGCAGACTTTTTTGAGAACTTGCTTGATAGTATTTCAGGTAAAACTTCAAAGGATATAACTCAAGCGCAAATTGATGCGGCTACTCAAATTGCTATTGCTCAATCAGAAGCCGAAGCAGCTAAAAGTAGTCCCGAGGCACTAGAGGAAAGAAGAAAAATGGTAATTGGTATTGTTACAGCAGTATCGGTAGCGGCTATAATAATAACAATACTTTGGATAAAATATAAATAACTAAAACGATGGCAAAGGTAAAAAACGTATTAGCAGATCAGATAAATAACCGAAATGTAACGTCTCAGACTGGTACACTTTGGAGGGATAGTGGTACGGGTAATTTCTTTTTGAGATTAGAGACTGCACCCGATACCTTTACTGATGTTCCATTACTTACGTCAGGAGGAGTAAATATTGTTCCTGGGGGTATAGATCTTCCTTCGGATTATCCAGCAGGAGATGTTGGAGATCTTTTGATAGCAAATAATGATGGAATTATTGGTGGAGCTGGTGGAAAGGTATTGGAAGCGGGAGAGGGAGTTCTATGTATAATTGCAAATGCTGGAGGTGATGAGGCGGCAGTTGGAACCGATTGGATAGCATATCAACTCAACTTTGATTTTGATAATGTTCAGATTCTTGGAGGAACCATTGTAGGAATAGTTGAAATGCGAGCCACCGACTATCGTGGATTAGATGAATCTCAGTCTGCAACACTTAGGACTGATGATCGCACTGCGGCTGACACTGATGGGGCAGACGTAGAGTCAATTCCTGGAGAGGGTGATGGAACAGGAAAAGCAGGACGTGTAAGAATTGCTAAGTTGGTTATGCTTGGAAGCAGAACGGCTATTGTTGCCAAAGCCGGAGGTGGTCAGGACGGAGCACTTGCATTGACCACAATGTATAGTAAATTCGATACCGTAGCAACAGCAAATGATAGCGGAACATTACCTGAAGCATTAGTAGATGGAGCCGCAAACGAAGAGACTGGACTACACATGACTGTAGAAAATGATGATGGATCAGCAGAAATTATGGAATTATTTCCATTCCCTGGAGACAACTTTAAAGGATTAGCCGCAGATGTTGCTATACCAATAGCACCCGGTAGTCTTATTGAAGTTCATTGTTATGTAGATGGTGAATGGGAGCTAGTATAAAAGATTTTTAATATAATTTAAAACACATAAAATGGGCGTAAAAATCGTAAGGGGAAAGCAAACCTACAGTGATGGATCTATTCAAAGATCACAAGGGGCTGGTAACATAGAGGTACTATGGGATCAAACCTTCTATCAATTAACAACAGACAAAGGTGTATTCGGGATTGCCACAGCCTTATTTGTTGATCCAGACGTGTTTTTCGTTCAAGCTCCAGACGCGCAAGGAGGAGTAACTGAGTTTACCATAGACAAAGATGTTCTTGCTGAACTTGGAACAGGAGGAGTTTTAAATAAGTTTCGTGTTAAGACTCCTGGGAATAATCTTATGGAAGCGTTTCGAGATACTGTTAATAACCAGAATGTAATATTGTTTAATGCAATGCCTGTATTTGCTGATAATGCAGCTGCAATAGCTGGAGGGCTTGGTACAGGTTCACTGTACAGAACAGGAGGAGCAGTCAATATTACAACACCATAATAAAAACCTAAATATCATGGCAAAAGAAAAAGAAATAACAACTGATAAGAAATTACATCCTAGAGACAGGGCAAAAGACGTAATTAAAAGG
>SDBS01001957.1_pt1 | contig 20755 bp, 17 predicted proteins | sample 2277091 | NCBI WGS metagenome assembly SDBS01 (sample SAMN10404972, study PRJNA504765) | marine sediment metagenome | isolation source: marine sediment core GS10_PC15, 163 cmbsf | place: Arctic Ocean: Southern Knipovich Ridge | collected 2010 | reverse complement strand
TCCCAGGAATATTTCAGTTCGACGGATAGGTCTGGGTATAATGGCCTGAAGCATCCCATTTTCAATCTCAGTTGAAATAGTGCCAAATGCTGAGAATATTGCCAGGAAGGCCATAATAAAACTGGCCAAATACAGTCCCATAGTAGAGAGCTGCGCATAGATCATGTATTCCATATATTGGCTGCCGGCTTGTCTCGCCTGCCCTATATCGCGGCCGGCAAAGTATAATCCGGTGCCAAAAAGCGCTAAATAGATAAGGACCAGGATAAGGGCTATTATAAGTAGCTTTTTGCGAAGCGCTTCACGAAAAGTTATACGGGCAATAGTTATCACAAGTCATCATCGCCTTGCACAAGCTCAACAAAGAGATCTTCCAGAGAGCGCTGCCTGATGTTAAGTTCATAAAGTCGCCCTCCTTTTTTAACTAAAGTCTCAGCCAACTTCGGTACGTCTTCCATCGCGGCAACAGTTACTCTAATTCTGGACTCCTCGGCAAAAACAATCTTCCCCGCTTTCTCTATCTCTTTTCTTATCTCCTCAGTAAGCCCACCGATTTGAAGATCAACTTCGATACCTTGAGAAAGAAGCTCTGAAAGAATACCACTCAAAATGATTTGCCCTTTATTAATTATAGCCACATCGTCGCAGATCAGCTCAACTTCGCTTAAAAGATGACTGTTTAAAAATACCGTTCTGCCCTGCCGCTTGAGATTTATAAGAATTTCTCGCACTTCTCGCCGGCCGATGGGATCGAGTGCCGAGGTCGGCTCATCGAGGAATAACAGATCAGGATTAGCCAGAAGAGCGCAGGCTATACCCAAACGTTGTTGCATTCCTTTGCTATAAGTTTTGACGCGCATGTTTCCGCTCTCTTCAAGCTTCACCAGCTTCAAGACCTCGGGAATACGTTCTAGCCGGTCGGCTGAGGGCATCCTGCAAAGAGACGCATGAAAATTAAGGAGTTCCTCACCGGTGAGGAACTCCTGATATTTAAAATTCTCGGGTAAGAATCCAATGCGTCTTCTTGCTTCCAGATTACCCAGAGGTAGACCGAGGATTTTCGCTCCACCTGAAGTGGGGTGAATAAGCCCGACCAGCATTTTCATGACCGTGCTTTTGCCTGCTCCGTTAGGACCAAGAAATCCGAAGATTTGCCCCTCACCCACCGAGAGGCAAATCTCCTCACAACCAGCCTTTTTTCCATAGAATTTGGTTAAACGATCTGTCTCAATAATCATCTGGCCTCAAAGTAAAGTATGCTAAAACCTCTGGTACCTAGTAATCATCTTACTTCATGAGAGAGGCAATGGCCAAGGCTTCTTCCAAAGTGAGTTCTCCCTCAACAACAGTTATAATCCCATCTTGGGGCCAGATCAGAGCTCCGCTCTTTTCAATCGACTCTATCTTGTTCGGAGATGAGACAAATACACCGTCAAGACCATTAACGCTTACTTCTTGCGTACTACCGTCAATGTTAGGAACCAGCATAGTGCGCTGCCAGTCATCTACAGCAGCCAGCTTCTTCCTAAAGTCCTCCGGGAGCACTTCAAGACCGAGAAGAGCGTCTCGAATTGTATCAACGTCAACCTCTCCGGGCACCATAATCTCCGGGCTCCTGGCCTGAGCAATATCAAGCGGCCTTGAACCTTGATCCACTGCCGGATATTCGGCTCTTATCATAGTTGGAATACCAAGGATGAATGTTTTACCATCGATTGTCTCGGGTAGTAGCTCATTGCCTCCAAAGGAGGTAATAAGTGAGTTCACTTTCTCGACATCTAGGTTGAGTTTTACCTTCATCGAAGACTGCATGCTAATTGTCGGTGAACCAAAACCATCTACCGGGGTGCCTGGAATCTTGAGAGAGAAATCAACTGCTTTTTGGGCTTCTTCCAGGCTGACGATCTTTGTTTCCTCCTTACCCTCAACGGCGACTTCCCCGAAGTTTTCAATATTGACCTCTTCGCCACCACTCTTCATAACTTCCTCTAGCCGGGCTAGGTCCCGGGGTGTGATATTGACCGTCTCAATCCTATCCATTCGAAAGATGCTTAAGAAATCAGCGACAGATGCACGAACCGGTGCGAAACTTAACAATGCGGCTAATGAAATCATAGTAGCCAGCACAGCAGCGATTTTCCCATATCTTCTCATATATTGACCAACTCCTTCCGAAAGATGACGCCTGCTTTCTCCGGCATATTCTTTGGTGAATCTTTTCCAGGCTTGTTTGGTATTGGGTTTGAGTTTTTGATTTATGGAATTGTAGCCCTCCAAGACAGAGCCAACCATTTCATCCTGTTTCTTAAGTTCAGAAAAAATATTTTGACATTCTTTACAGTTTTCAAGATGTACCTCAATCTCCCAACGTTTCTGTTGAGTCACTTCTGAATCAAGGTAAGTTTGAAGTTCGTCTTGGCTGTAGCACATTCTTTTCACCTCCTCCTTCCTCACTGTTATAGATTTCTATAAATTTTGCCCGGGCGCGTGCAAGTATCGAGCCCACGGATGATTTCTTTACGCCAATAATCTTCCCGATTTCCTCATAACTGAAGCCGCCTGTTTTCAGGAGTAAGCACAAACGTTCTCTGGCAGGTAGTTGATCAAGAATGCTTCCGGCTTCGGAGAGTCCCGCCATTTCCATAACACCATCTTCAGCGGAACTTACGGTACTCCGCTCGAGCTGTTTATTTTTCGTCTCCCGCTGTCGGCGATGCTTTTCGCTGCGAAGATAATTAAATGCCAGGTTTGCCGCAACTCTATTCAACCAACCGGAGATACTAGTCTGCTCTCCCGGTGGTGAATGCAGAAGCTTTAAAAAAGTCTCTTGGGTCAGGTCCTCTGCTACCGCTGAATCATTGAGAAGATACGTAAGCCAGCGAAAAACGATAGCGTAGTGCTTTTCAAAGAGCTTTTTGAAATCAGTGGCTCCCTGTACCATCCTCAGTTTCCGCGGTTCTTCTTCAGTCCCTTCAGTCATATCTCCTCCGGAGGCTTTTTGGGTTCCATACAATAAACACATCCGGAACCGTTTTTGTGTCACACACAGCAAAGTCTACATTTAATTTACCAGATTTTTCTTAGTTGATTTATTTGCACGCTGCTAGAACCAGTATTTACTATAAGTATAGCAGTCAAGCATTACCGGAAGGGATTGAGACCAGTTTGTCAAAACAACAGCAAAGATTTAACGGGTAGCGGCAGATTGATTACCAGACAAACTTATTTCAGGCAAAGGAGAGGGGTGATAATTGATCACTTTGAAGTGTTGTTGATTGCCTTTGATGGGAAAACCAAGGGAGGAGGCATGAATTGCGGCTAAGAAAGATCATACCTGTTTTCACAATTGTATTATTGCTAACAGTTTTTTGGCTGCTGGGAATTCAAACAGCAGCAGCAGGTCCAAGCACTACCTGGTACTTTGCAGAGGGATACACGGGAGACGGCTTCAATACCTGGCTGACTTTTGAGAATCCCACTACTTCTGAAATCACTGCCACGATTACTTACTACTTCAGCGATGGATCAGCACCAGTGACCAGGATCAAGACTCTTGCCCCTTTCGCTCGGAAAACCGTGGATGTGAATACCGATGTGGGTTCCGGCAAAGATGTAGCCATCAAGATTGAGTCTACTATAAACATAGTCGCTGAAAGATCAATGTACTTCAATTATTTGAACAAATGGGAAGGCGGACATACCACATTAGGAGCAAATACTACGGATACTACATGGTACTTTGCTGAAGGGTATACAGGGGAGAATTTTGATACCTGGTTAACACTTGCTAATCCTAATGCCAGCGCTTCCGATGTAACCATCACATACATGTTTCGCGGCGGTGAAGCCCCGGTAACCAAGAATATATCGCTCGATCCTACATCAAGAAAAACGATCATTTTTTCAGCTTTTCCATCATTTCTTGTACCTCCGCACAACCTTTTTGATGGAAGTTCTCTTCTTTAGTATCTAGCTTATAGAATAAATGAAGAAACTCTCCGGTATGTTTTTTCTCCTCGTTCGCAATATCTAAAAGAACCTCTTCGCAAGCTCATCGCCGGTACTTTCCGCTGTTTGTTGAAAAAGCTGTAAAGCCTCGTATTCAGCCGCAATCATACAGCGAATTACCCGGACCAGTTCTCCAAGTGAAAGGCTGCGGTCCTTTTTAACACTGAAAAGAGATTTGCGCATTCCGGCATCTCCCTGGTGCCTGGCACCGGATTGGCACCGGATTCATATCCATTTCTTGTTTGTAAAGGTGTATTCTTGATTGAACTCCGAAAGATTTTGTCAAATTTCTTTTTAGTGAAACCTTTTTATGTTCTGTCTCGTATTAAGAGGTAAGAGAATGGAAAATTCTTTCGAATTAGACAGCCAGCTTGTAAAACATGCACTCCAAGGTGACAAAAATGCTTTTGCTACCTTGGTACGAAAATATGAAAAACCTATTTATAACTTTGCCTATCGAATGATCGGGGACGCTGAAGAAGCAAAAGACACGACTCAAGAAGTGTTTATCAAGGTGTGGTCTTCATTGAAAAGCTTCAAGCCCGAATACAAGTTTTCCAGCTGGCTATACGCAATCGCAACAAATAACTGCATTGACAGATTAAAGAAGCGAAAACCGCCACAACCATTGGATCATGAACTGGAAAGCACGGAGCATATCGAGAAGAGCTTTGAGCAAAAAGAGGTGAAGCAAGAAGTCCAATCGGCATTACTAAATCTTCAGCCAAAATACAGGGCGGTGCTGATCCTTAAATATCTGAAAGACGTTTACATTGCGGAGATTAGCAAAACAATGAACTTACCGGTAAATACAGTAAAAGTTCGACTTCACAGAGGAAGAAAGTTACTAAGAGACGTTATCAGCGAGGCGAATAGAATTGAAATGTAAGAAAGCAAAACAGCGAATTGATGCATTACTGGATGGTGAGCTAAGCAAAAAAGCAACTGCGGAGCTGGAAGCTCATCTAAAACAATGTCACAACTGCGCCGTAGAGTATGACTCTCTGGTCAAAACAGTGTCTATGTTGGAAAGACTGGAAGAGGTCAATCTTGATGAAAGCCTTGCCGGCAAAGTTGTTGCCAATCTACCAAGAAGACATATGCATGCGAACCGGCAGCCCCTGGTTGCATTCGCTGGTAGTCTTGTTCTTGCAGCTCTGATCACTTTCTGGGGAATCACCTGGATCAGCGCCGTCAACTGGGTTGACGTTCCTTTTGAAGTCGTCAGAGCATTTCTGGGAGGTATAGCCCTGACTATGCAGTTCGGTTTTATAACCATCAAATCCATAAGCGCAATAAGCCAATGGCTCCAATCCATTTTTACCCTGACAGGTTATCTTTTAGTCACATTTGGCTGGAGTTTCTGGTTACTCAACGCTGCTTTAATGATAGTCTTGGCATTCTATTTAAGAAGAACGCCTGTTTACTTGGCAAGAACCCAAATGGAGGGAGGTGCTTAAAATGACATTTAGAAAGTTTCTAATGTTGATCGCCTCTATAGTTTTGCTCTTGACCTTTATTGTTCCCGGTATTGCCCACGCTGACGAGAAAAGCAAAGACATCCTTAGATTTGGTGAGGATTTCACGGTTGAAAAGGATGAGGTAATCGAGGGTGCAGTTGTAGTAATAGGCGGAAATGCCACTATTGCCGGAGAAATAGAAGAGGATTTAGTTGTAGTTGGTGGCAATATTGACCTGGAATCAACAGCATTTATTCACGAGGACATGGTATCCTTCGGCGGCAAGATTTCCAGAGAAGAAGGAGCTGAAGTTGGCGGTGACGAGATTATCGGGGCTCCGGATTTTGAAAACTTTAGACTTGAAGGAGTTCCTTTATCGGCTCTTCCCTTTTTCGGATGGATGAGCTGGGTGAGTCGTTTCCTTTCATTCTTGGGTTATCTGGCACTCGTGTTGATAATCGTGGCTCTTTTGCCAAAACATACCGAAGTTGCCGCTAACGCTATTGAGGCAAGTCCCTGGGGAACTCTTGGAATAGGACTTCTGGTACTACTGGCTTTTATTCCCGGACTGCTGCTGCTGGTTGTTACCTTGATTGGCATCCTGCTGGTTCCTTTTTGGGTGCTTTTATATTCAGTTTCATGGCTATTTGCATCGGTTATTACCAGCTTGTTTGTTGGGCAAAAGATCGCCGGGGCTGCCGATTCAAATCCATCGCCCATATTGGCAGCACTGATGGGTGCGCTTATAATTGGTGCACTTCGTTTCGTACCCTTTTTCGGTTCATTAGTAAATCTGGTTGCTATCGCTTGGGGTTTGGGAAGCATAATCAGAACAAAATACGGTACGGGAAGACCCTGGCTCAAGCAGAAGACGGCTGTAACCACTGAACTTGCCTAAGACGGAGCCCTAGGGGAACTTCGTGGTGACTCAGTGGAACCAAGAACGTGGTCCTCTTGATGCTAGGATAGAACAAAAGCCCAGAATCGGTTCTTGATTCTGGGCTTTTACTGCTAAAAGCTAAAAAAACAGGGAATTAGTGAAGAGTGTAGACCTGACCCCATTCCCTACTTCTTATTGTCTTTTGTCTTTTTCTTTCCGTTGGCCCTTTTTGCTTCAGCTGCTGCTTTCTTTTCAACTTTCTTTTCTTCTATTTCGACCTTCCTTGCTTCCTTTGCTTCTTCCTTTTCCGCCTTCTTCATCTCAGACTCTGCTTCGGTCTCATCGTCATCTTCTGCTTCTTCGTCTTCCTCCGTCTTCTTTTCCTTGTTTTCAGTCTTTTTGGCATCGCGCCTTTCCTCATTCACATTTTTCACAAAAGCGCTTACAACTTTGCCATGCTCGGAACCCGGTTCAACTTCTTTCGCCAGCTTAGAGACACTTTGACCCAGAATCCCACCGAGAGTGAAGGAAGTAATTTCATCTTCCTCTCGTTCATCGTCCTCACCCATTCTGAAGACTCCAATGGAGAATGCTTCGCCCTCTTCAGAGGGGGAAACAATGACAATAACATAGTCAAAAATAGTTATCGTACGAACGGAATCATCGGACGTACCCTCGTCTGCAGGGGCTTCATTGGCAAAAGCCACAGTCGGAAAGAGAAGTAAAAGTAACAGCAGACAAACAATCACCTTTTTCATTTCATTTGGCCTCCGAATCAAGAAATAGTACTTTTAAATATCTACATCCAGCTTCAGTCGATACTTTTTGGTATTCTTCCCCTAATAAAGAGATCGGCATTTTCGCTAAAACGTTTGACCCTCATCATGTCCTTCTCAATTATATCGAATAGGAAGAGATAAGTTCAACAAAGAACTAAAGATGAAAGAAGCAAAAATAGCGGGCACGAATAATTTTTTGGCACTCCTCGACTCTTCGAGCAAGTAGTTTGTTCAGTAAAAAATCCGGCTCTTTCTTATTTCATCAAGAAGATATACGATTGGCTCAATGCTCAATACCTTCAAAAAAACATGAAGATAATAATAACAAACCAAACATATCATCCCACGGTTAGCGGTGTAGCAATAGTTGCTCAAAGGCTAGCCGCCAATATGGCCGAGCGAGGACATGAGATATACGTATTCGCTCCCAGCGATAAAGGTGAGTCGTACAAAAAAGCCAAAAAAGCCTTAACAGAATTTCGCCTTCATTCTTTTGTCAATCCTGTAAGAAAAGACCATCATATTTCTCTTTTCCCCTATAGGAAAATGTCGGCAATTATTGAAGAAATTGATCCTGATGTTCTACACACCCATGATCCCTTAAATATCGGCTATTATACGGGAAGAATTGGTAAAAAACTGGACATTGCCACGATTGCGACAGTTCATGCGCTCCCTGAGTTTCTATCCTCTTACTTTACAGACAAGCTTGGGATCAATAAACTGATAGAGAATTTCGCCTGGTGGGCAGGTAATAGAGCTGCCACTAAATGCGATCTCGTTATCACTCCCAGCCACTGGGCTGCTAACTCAATCTTAAAACGAAATCCCACCCTAGCAGCTAAAGTTATTTCCAATGGTGTTGATACTGAATTGTTCAAGCCAAGCATAAGCACCATAGAAAAAGAGTCTTTCAAGGATAAACTTAATATCTCAAAAGAGGAGAAAATTATAATCTACGTCGGAAGATTAGATAAAGAAAAAAATCTGGATGTGCTTATAGAATCGCTACCTCATGTAAACAAAGAAGTCAAAGCAAAGCTTGTTCTGGTCGGAAATGGAAGTGAAGCGCAAAGACTGAAGATCCTGGTAAACAATTTGGGGATTGGCAGAAGCGTACTTTTTAAAGGAGAAATTCCCTACGAGCAATTGCCTGATCTTTACAGAGCTAGTGACTTGTTTGCTATTCCCTCGGCAATTGAGAACCAGAGCTGCGTTGTCCTTGAGGCCTCCTCATCAGGACTTCCAATTGTTGCCTTTGGATTCGGGGGCATGCCCGAAATTGTAAAGAACAATATAAATGGTATTTTGATAAATCCCGGTGATCACTCATCATTCGCCAAAGCTCTTATCACCATTCTCAAGGATCTCAAATTGGCAGATAAGATGGGTAAAGAAAGTAGGAGAGCTGCGGAATTACATTCTCTTAAAAACACTTACGATGAGTACGAAAGAGTTTACATTTCAGCAATACACTGAAAGATAGATACATATTGGGGGTCAGTATTGGGGGTCAGGTCTACACTATTCACTTTTTATTGCCTTTTTTATCCTTTCTCGGTTTTTTTTAAGCTTTTTTGTCAAGAGTGTAGACCTGACCCCGTTCCGAATCTCGATATTTGTAACTCGACACTCCTGACATCAAATACTAGAAATTAGGGACAGGGATATGTAAGCAGGAAGTGAAGACTCTCGATATTCGAAATGGAGGATTGATGAAAACCATCAGGCTTTTAATCACAGTGTTCTTGGCATTGGCAGTCTTGTTTGGGCTAATCGTAGGCGGCTGCCAGGAAAAGACCAAAACCACCAAAAAGCCAAAATCCCGGGAAAAAGTTCGCTCTGATTTGACTCCTGACACACCGGGAGGACATGTTTATTATGTTGCCAAGGATGGCAGCGACCAGAATCCGGGAACAGCAGAGAAACCCTGGAAAACCATCGGATACGCTATTGAGAAAGTAGCAGCAGGAGATAAGGTCTTCATTAGGGGCGGCACATATAACGAATCCCTGCACATCAAGAAAAGTGGCCGCAAGGATGCCTATATTGTATTTGCCGCTTATCCGGATGAAAAACCAATCATTGACGGGACCGGTGTAACCGATTGGAACAACGGCATTATCATCGAGCATTCTTTCTATATTGAATTAACCGGTTTTGAGATCCGTAAATGGCGGGATAATGGAATGGAGATTGGCGATTCAAGTCATCTTAAAATTTCCGATTGCGAAATACATGACGTCGGTGGTGGTGTTCAGCTTATTGACGGATCGCATGATTTTGAATTCAATCGAGTCGAAGCTCATCATTTCGACTTATTAGGATTTGACGCGTCTGCTGGTGACGGAGGTGCACCTTGCTATAATGGAACCTTCAACAACTGCAGTGCCCATAGTGGTCGAGATCGTGATCAAAACGTGGATGGATTTGCTCTTGGGCACGGAAAACAGCATGATTTCAAACTCAACAACTGTGATGTCTATGATGTATATGACGGATTTGACATAAGTGCCAGTGATACAAAGGTTAACGGATGTTCAGTATATGACTGCTGGAACACCGGCTTTAAGCTTTGGAATGATAATATAACTATTGTAAACTGTCTCGCTTACCATAACGAACAATCCAATGTGATCCGGACTTTCAACGGACCGACCGGTACTGCTACGCTTCGGAACTGCACTCTTGTTGACGCTGGCACTTTCAACATCTCCATAGAAACCACCAAGAACTACCTACATATGTACAACTGCATCCTGGCCGGCGGGAAAAATATAGGTTTGGCCTTTGAGAAGAGGTCGGCAAAGAACTATAAAGGTGATTACAACCTGTTTCATAACAACAATACCGAACGTGTTATCGCCGTTGGCTATGAGGACGAGTTTTCACTCAGTCAGCTAAGTGACTGGAAATCCTATAGCAATCAGGATAAACATTCAATTACAGTGAAATCGCTGAGCAAGATCTTCGTTGATCCCAAAGAGTTTGACCTGCACTTAGCGAAGGCTAGCCCGGCCATAGACAAAGGACAAAGCGATGGGGCTCCTTCCAAAGATATTGACGGAAAATCCAGGCCACAAGGAAAGATATACGACATCGGAGCCTATGAACGCTAGACACATTAATAGATTTTGTACTAGGTTCATTCTATTACTCCGTCTTGTTGATTAAGCAATTATTTTTAGTCTACAATATCAAGCACTATCAAAACTAATGGGGACATAGAAGAAAAATAATGGGAAAAAAGCTTGCAGAAAACACCGCATCGATGTTTGATGCTCTGAAAAGGACCTTTGGCTTTCAAAATTTTCGTCCCAATCAGGAAGCGATTATAAAAAGTATTCTCAACAAGAAGGATGTCTTTGCAGTCATGCCCACAGGCGGCGGGAAATCTCTCTGTTATCAACTGCCTGCCAAATTAATGAAGGGGACAGTGGTAGTTATAAGTCCCCTGATATCCCTAATGAAAGACCAGGTAGATGCTGCTCTTGAAAATGGTATATCCGCCGCTTTTATAAACAGCTCGCTAGCACCAGGGGAAATCTCTTCCATTTACCAGCGTCTGAATAATAGTTCACTTCAATTGCTATATATTGCTCCTGAACGTTTTGCAATGCCCAATTTTCTTAAAATGTTGAAGACCGTTCCCATCTCTTTTTTTGCCATTGATGAGGCGCACTGCATTTCAGAATGGGGACATGACTTCCGTCCCGATTATATGAGTCTCTCAAATATAGCAGCATCTTTTCCGGGAGTTCTTGTTTCAGCTTTTACAGCTACGGCCACTCAAAAGGTCCAGAATGACATAATCAATAAACTCGGCTTAAGATCGCCTTTCATAGTACGCGCATCGTTTAACCGCCCCAATCTTTTTTACCGGGTGGAGAACAAAAAGGGATTGGAGTCTCAGCTTCTTGAATATCTGCAAAGGCATTCGGGTGAGTCCGGAATAATATATCGCACCACCCGTGATTCTGTGACCGGTCTGGCTGACCTGCTGACAGGAAACGGTATCAAGGCTCTACCGTATCATGCGGGTTTGACACAGGAAGAGAGAAAGACAAACCAGGAAGCGTTTAGCAAGGATGAAATAAATGTCATTGTAGCAACAATAGCTTTCGGAATGGGCATAGACAAATCAAACGTGCGTTTTGTTATCCATGCCGATCTGCCTAAAAATATCGAGGGATATTACCAGGAAACAGGGCGCGCAGGCCGTGACGATGAACCGGCTAACTGTGTTCTCTTTTTTGGGAGAGGAGACATCCCCAAGATAAAGTATTTTATCGATCAGACGCCCGATAGCAGGGAGCGAACCGTTGCGCTGGAAAAACTAAACCAAATGGTCAGGTATGCATCGCATAACGTATGTAGGCGCAGGCAGCTTCTTGAGTATTTCGGCGAAGACTACCAAAAGGAAAACTGCGGCTCCTGTGATATCTGCACAGGAGCTGTTGAAAAGATTGATATTAGCATCGACGCCCAGATACTCATGTCAGCTATGTCACGAACGGGACAACGTTTCGGTGTGACGCACCTTATTGATATTATTAGAGGAGCCGATACCAAGCGCATCCGTGAATTTGAGCATAACCGTATCAAAACTTACGGTGCAGGTAAGGCTGGGGACAAAAACCACTGGCGCTTCATAGCGGATGAACTTCTTGCCCAGGAAGTTATTGATCAAGACGGTGACAGATATCCCGTCTTGAAGCTTACTGAAAAGGGAGAGAGAGTGCTCTTCGGTAAAGAAAAGGTCAGCGCTATTAAACGGGAAGAGCCTAAGAAGAAGCGGGACAAAGAAAGAGATATAAGATTTGAGGCTTATGACAAAGCGCTTTTTGAAAAACTCCGCACCTTACGTAAAGGCCTTGCCGATGAGCAGGGGGTACCACCGTATATAATATTTTCCGACAAAACGCTTCATGAAATGTGTAGACGCTATCCTGCGGCTTTGCCTGAAATGGCGGGAATCAGCGGCGTTGGAGATACCAAGCTGGAACGTTATGGCAATATCTTTATGGGAGCCATCACTACCTACCTCGATGAAAATCCCGGCATTTTGTGAAGAGTGTAGACCTGACCCCATTTGTTAGTTGACTTTTTCCAGCGGGGCATAATCCAAAAGCAATGTTTTCTCCCCTTCAGCGGCAAAAATCACGGTCACCTGGTTAGCGCCCTTCCTTGCTACCACTTTACCTTTGCCAAATTTCTTATGCGTTACTTCATCGCCTACAATAAGCTCGATTATCTCTTTTTTTTGCGGCGTTTTTCTAGCTGCATCACCAAAGAGCGGCACTTCGGCCGGCAATTCTTGGTCATAAGGAGATTCGAGGAGCTTTTTGGGTATCTCTTTTATAAACCTGGACCGGGCATTGTAGTTGGTTCCACCCCACAAACTACGGCACAAAGCATGGGTAAGATAGAGCTTTTCTTGAGCCCTGGTAATACCGACGTAACAGAGCCTTCGCTCTTCTTCCAGTTCATCCACACTGTTCATAGAACGAACATGGGGAAACACACCATCCTCCATTCCCACTATGAAAACTACCGGGAACTCCAGTCCCTTGGCATTATGGAGAGTCATTAAGGTAACCGCAGTTTCTCCTTCATCGTAAGTATCGATGTCAGTAATAAGCGAAATCCGTTCCAGGAAATCATCCAAATTACTATGGGGATAAACACGTTCAAATTCCTGCATGACAGAGAGGAACTCCCTGACGTTTTCAATCCTTCCTCTGGCCTCTACGGTTCGCTCCGCTTCCAGAGCTTTGATATAACCGGTTTTATCCAGGAGCTCTTGAAAAAAGAGGGAGACACTCTTTTCCTCCAACAAACCTCTCACTTCTTCCAGTAAGTCAATAAAGCTCTTGATTTCTTTTTGGGCTCGCGATGAAAGGAATTGGTTATCATCCGATCTTTTCAGTGCCTCAAAAAAATCAATATCTTCTCTGCGGGCAAATCTATCCACATGCTGGATAGAGGTCTTGCCAATACCGCGCTTAGGAACATTGATTACTCTTTTGATACTCAACTCATCCGTAACATTGGAAACCACACGCAAGTAGCATATAACATCTTTTATCTCCTGCCGTTCGTAAAACTTAACTCCTCCAACAACTTTATAGGGGAGACCGTAACGCATAAAAACTTCTTCCAGCACCCGGGACTGAGCATTGGTGCGATAAAATACGGCGACGTCTTTGTAGTCTCTGTCTTCACCGTCTTTCAAACGCTCAATTTCAGTAGCTACAAATGACCCTTCATCATGCTCATTTTCTCCCTGATACCTGGTTATAACTTCACCTTTGGCATTTGTAGTCCACAAAGTTTTAGGCTTTCTTCCCGCATTGTTCTGTATTACACAATTGGCAGCTTCCAAGATAATCTGGGTGGAGCGATAATTCTGCTCTAGTCTCACCACTTTAGCTTCCGGGTAGTCCGCTTCAAACTCCAGGATATTACGTATATCCGCTCCTCTGAATCCAAAAATACTTTGATCATCGTCCCCGACGACGCTCAGGTTCTTCTTTTTACCGGCCAGAAGGTGGACAAGATGGTATTGGGCATGGTTTGTGTCCTGGTATTCGTCAACGAGGATATGATCAAATCTTTCCTGATATCTCTGCAGAACGGTGGGAAAAAGCTGGAAGATATTAGTGGCGATCATGATCAGATCATCAAAATCCACCGCATTATTCATATAGAGCTTTTGCTGATATAGCTTATAAACTTCAGCTACCTTCTGATCCAGAAAGGTCTGAATTCTGGAAACATAACTTTCCGCATCGATCAATTCTTCCTTGGCAGCAGAAATAGCCCTGGAAATACTTGATACGGAAAAACGCTTGGGGTCCAAATCCAGCTCTTCCAGGCACATTCTGATAAGGCGGTTGGTATCTCCGTCATCATAGATAACAAAGTTTTGCTTGTAGCCCAACCGGTGGATTTCTTTCCTTAAGATTCGGGCACAGGTAGAGTGGAAAGTAGTAATCCACATGCTGTCCGCAACTTTGCTGCCCACAAGTTGGTCAATACGCTCCTTCATCTCACCGGCTGCTTTGTTGGTGAAAGTAATAGAAAGAATATTTCGTGGATCCACCCCTTCTTTTTGGATCAGATAGCTAACCTTGTAGGTAAGAACACGGGTCTTACCGCTACCGGCTCCGGCAAGGATTAGAAGAGGACCATCGTTATAGGTAACAGCATCTCTTTGAACGGGATTTAAGCCTTGAAGTAAGTCCATCACAGAATAGATTATAGAGGAAATATCCTGGTTTGTCGTGATAAAAGTCAGAAAGAAACTTAAAAAATGAGGATCAGGCCCCCACATCCATTAGGATGCGGAGGCCTGAGTTTTTAGCGGTGCAATTAGAATGCGCCTTTTTGAAAATTACTAGCTTCCCAGTCCCATAGTATTGTGTCCGCCTTCCCATTTGTCCAGATAGTTGAAGTAGATAGGACGTTCGGCAATAATGGGCTGATCAGAATCTATCTTGACGGATACTTCTTTGTTAAAACCAACATCTGAGTTCACGCTTATGGTTTCTCTGGAGTTAGCAGAAATGGTAAGGTTATTTACCACAGGGGCTCCGCCTCCTCTAAATGTATAGGTGACAGTTGCATTGGCAGTAGCCCCATTGGGATTCTGTAGAGTGAGCCACTCATCAAAACCATTTCCGGTGTATCCTTCGGCAAAGTACCACTGGTTAAGCGGAACAGGTACACCAAATGTATTATGGCCGCCTTCCCATTTGCTTTGATAATTAAAATACATCGGTCTTTCCGCAACCAAGCCGGAGGGACAAGATACATGGATTGATACTTCTTTGTTGGCACCAACATCAGCATTAACATCTACCGTTTCTCTGGAGTTTGCAGCTATGTTGACCGTCTTTATCAGGGGAGCACCTCCTCCTTTGAATGAATAAGTGACTGTTGCAGTAGCGGCAAACGGAGCCGGATTCTGGAGGCTTAACCATTCTTCAAAACCGCTTCCCGTGTATCCTTCAGAGAAATGCCAGTCGGTGTGGGCCTGTGTCGCTCCCATAGCAGCATGTCCGCCTTCCCATTTGCCTTGGTAATTAAAGTAGGTGGGACGTTCAGCAACAATCCGCCGAGCAGACCAAATCTCAATTGAAACTTCCTGATTAGCACCGACATCTGCCTTCACATCAATTGTCTCTCTGGAATTTGCCGGAATGGTCTTATTTTTAATCAAGGTAGTACCGCCACCGCGAAAATAATAAGCTACTGTGACCGCTGCATTGGTCGGATTAGGATTCTGCAATGTCAGCCATTGTTCAAAACCATCCCCGGTGTATCCTTCAGCAAAGTACCATGAATTACTGGTGGATGTTGCTCCCATAGCATTATGCCCGCCTTCCCATTTGTTTTGGTAGTTAAAATACATAGGGCGCTCGGCAATGATGGGCAATGAAGCTTCGACTTTTATAGACACCTCTTTGTTAAAACCTACATCTGTGTTTACACTTATGGTTTCTCTGGAGTTTGCCGGAAGAGCTTTAACCTTTGTCTGGGCCGCTTCTCCCCGGATCATATAAGTAATAGTAGCATTCGTAGGAGTAGAATTAGGATTCTGCAGAACCAGCCATTCTTCGAATCCTTCCCCGGTATATCCTTCAGCGAAGTACCAAGTGGTGCTGATATTACTGTATCTCCGCCGGAATATTCCTTTTCCATTGCCATCCTGGTTTCCATCGGCTTCCCAGGCTATAACCGAACCTCCGTTATTGTCTACTGCAACTGCCGGTAAAAGCTGGTTATTACCTGTCACTGTATTGGCCGTAACTGTCCATTCTACGGAGGTACCGCTGGAATTGTACCGCTGAGATAGAACATCCCAATTACCGGCCCAGGTATACTCTTGCCAGCAGACAACAAAGCTTCCTGAAACATTCATGGCAACAGCAGGGTACTTCTGGTCATTACTATAGTTTGCCACCGCAATCTTACTACCCTGCAAAGATCCGCTGGAGGCATACCTTTGAGCATAAATATCATGATTGCTGCCCAAATACTCCTGCCAGCAGACTACGAATCTTCCCAAATCATCTATGGCAACGGCTGATTCACCCTGCTGGTTGCCGTTTACCCTCACCGGAATTGCAGCAGTCGAACCGCCGCCACTGTAGTATTTGCGAGCCAGAACATCCCAATTAGTCCCCACGGCTTCTTGCCAGCTAACGGCAAAATCTCCTGATTGATTCATGGTAATATTCGGTAGACGCTCATCGTTCGCACCTGTGGCAACAGAATTAGTGCCCAAATTAACTCCATCATGTCGGTATTTCACATACAAGATATTGTCATTGGTACCTCCGGAAGCGTGTTGGAAAGCAATAGTGAAATTTCCGGAGGAATCCATTCCAACCGATGGGACTGTCTGATCTAATCCCCAGGGAGTCATGTTAACCGGACCACCCACGGAATTCCCATTAGTATCAAATCTTGAGAAGAAAATGTCCCAGGTACCGGTATGCTCTTGCCAGCTAATTACAAAGCTTCCGGAAGGACTAATGGCAACTGTCGGATGCAGTTGATGGTTGCTGCCAATTGCTACATTAAAATCATTACCCTGGGCAGCTCCGCCGGCGTCATATCGTCGAGCCTTTATGTCCCAATTGGAACCGTTCCAGTGCTGCCAGCAGATTACGGACTTACCATCAGGACTCATGGCAACAGCAGAATTCTGTTGATTATTGGTACTGGTTGTATTCACCTGAACATCCGCGGCATCAAGCGGTCCTGCTGCCGCTGGCTGAATTGCACCAAACACCAGCATATTAACCACCATTATTATCAACAAACTTAAGCTAATTTTCCGAACAATCATGATAATCTCTCCTTTCTCTGGTTTACTTAGTTAAATAGAATTGCGTCGTCTCCCTTGTAGCCCTTTCTTAACTCTTGTGACTCCTCCCATTCATGAGATCCTGGCCAAAAACGAAAGAACTCCCCGCCATTCAGGCTAAGAAGCTCCGCACCCTCATTCCCCCTCTCTTCTACTGCTTTATAGGTACCGGGCCAGCACATTAAGATAAAGCCTTCTCCGATGATCCATCCATAGAATTCCATTTTTTGCCTCCTTTCCTTGCTCTTGCTTGGCCTTTCTACTTGTATGACTGGGAAGGGTGGTAAAAAATTACAAATTTTTATAAATTACTTGAGAAATTATTCGTATTTGGGGTAACTACTCTAGGAGAAACCAAATCATAACCGGGATAAAGAAACGAAGGGACACTATAGCACTCTTGATTTGTCATTACCCGGCTCGACTGGGCAATCTAGCGAAACTCTTCTCGCTTCTTCTGGATCACCCGGTCAAACCGGATGATGACAGAAAAAGGAAGGCCGGATGATGACAGAAATAAGAATTTTGAGGAGCAGGTAAAAATAGGTGAGGAGGTCTGACCCCGTTTTTAATAGGCGTAGATTTTTCCGTAGGGGCGGTGGGAGTAAGGTATCAGTTTGGTGAAAGTTTTCTTCATTATTTCTTTTAAATCTAGTCCGAACTCATTACAATATTCTTTGAGATGCTTTCGGAGTACTCGTTTGTCCTTGTCATCAAGTTCAAAGGAAGCAACTTCTTTGCCCAGAGTGCGCTCATCGACATCGCCTCTTATGTAAAGCACTCCGCCGTGCATACCGGTTCCCACAAAATCTCCGACCAGTTCATCGTTGTTTTTCAATCCAAGCCCTAGCAGTATCACAATGCCACCAGCCATGTATTCCCCTAGAAAATCACGCGCGGCACCGCCTGCGATAATCACAGGTACCTGCTTTTTATATTCTTTCATGTGAATACCGACCCGGTAGCCGACGTTGCCTTTGATAAATAATTTTCCGCCTCTCATGCCATAACCTAACACATCACCGGCATCTCCCCATACCACTACTTTGCCGTCATTCATGGTATTGCATGCACCGTCTTGAGCATTTGACTTAACAATCAAGGTAGGACCGTCCATGAAAGCGGCTAAATCATTTCCCGGCACGCCTTCTATGATAATCCTGGCTTTGCTTTTTACACCGTCCGCTATGTATCTTTGCCCATTAACATTGGCCAGAGTAATCTCTTCGGCTCCGTTAGCCAAAATCCGGTGTATTTGCTCGTTCAGGTCCTTGTAATATACTCCCTTTGCATCAATTACGATTTTTGTCTTGGTTCGCCTTTTAGCATTTGTAGCCACTATCCCACCTCAATAACTTGCCGTTTCTTGATTCGTAGTTTCTTGGGAAAGGACACATACCCAAAGTTGTCACTTAGAAGTTCTTTTTTGAAATTCTTGGTGTCTACCTGTTCTTTTATCAAACCGGTATAGATGCCTGCCCGGTCAATTGCCCCGATAAAAAGCGCTCCTACCACAACATCGTCCTTCAGGACAATTCGCTTATAGGTTTTTTTTCTACGGTCATATTTGCTTAAAACTTCGTATTCTTTCCCTTTTACGTTAGCTAATCCCACTGATATAGTAGGAAGACCAAAGAATTCGATTGAGTTCATGAACAGCGCACCGATATATTTTTTCTCAACTCCCGCCATATTACGGCCTGCAATACAACCTTGCTCGTAAGCGCCGGGCCAGATGGGAATAACTTTGTTACCTTCGGCAAGCAACTCAGGGGCTTCAGCCACGTCTCCGGCAGCATAGATATGAGAAGCACTTGTCTGCATATGGCTGTCAACTACAATGCCCTTGTTTACCGCAATCTTGGTACCATCTACCACCTCAACATTGGGTCGTACTCCAATGGCCACAATAACAGCGTCACACTCTAGAGTAGTGCCGTCTTTGAGAATTACCTTTTCAACTTTTTTACCGGAACCTGTAATCTCCACCACTGTATTATTGGTGAAAACTCTTATTCCCGTTTCTTTAAGTTGGTCTTCTATCATATCTGAGGCTTTCTTATCCAGAGCTAAACTTAAGATCCGGTCAGCTAATTCAACCACCGTTACATCCAGGCCCCGGGCATGCAAAGCTTCTGTAGCTTTCATCCCGATCAGCCCCGCTCCGATGACGACTACTTTCTTTATCTTCTTGACTAGTTTACCCAGGTCTTTTGCATCATCCCAAGTAGTAAAGGTAAAAACAGTCTCATTATCTAATCCATTTATGGGAGGAACAAAGGGAGCTCCACCAGTAGCAATAAGAAGCTTCTGGTATCTAATTTTCTCTCCGTCATCCAACAAGACAGCCTTCTTTTTCAGATCCAAGCCTATAGCTTTTTTGCCCAGGATTGTTTCCACTCTCTTCTTCTTATAGAAATCCTTATCCCGATATAACATTTTGCTAGCCTTAACTTGGCCGGCTAACAAGTAGGAGATAAGTGGTCGCGAATAGGCATGGTAAGTCTCTTTTGAGATTACAGCGATACTGCCGTCTTTATCAGATTCTCTTATTCCTTCAATGGCACCTACAGCTGCTGCCGAGTTACCGATGATTACATACTTGAAATGCTTATCTTTGGCCGCTTGTTTTTTGTTCACATTTGCTCCCTTTTCCCTCATCTCTCTTCATAAACCAGTGCTTCATTCGGACAATTTGCTACACAAACCGGGATTTCCTTATCAGGACAGAGATCACACTTAGAGGCTATTTTCTTGCCCTGTTTATCTTGCTGAATAGCACCAAAAGGACAGACCATAATGCACATCCAGCAACCTACACATTTATCACCGTCATGCAGAATCGCACCAGTCTCTTCATCTTTGCTAAGGGCACCTGTCATGCAAGCTTCCGCACAATAAGGCTTGTCGCAATGACAGCACTGGATAGCAAAAGAGACACAACCTTTTTCCTCCACCACTACACACGATAAAGCCCTGGGAAACTCCTCTCTAAAAGCTTTGACAATCTTTTTAGATTTGGAATGCTCCACCAGGCAATGTATTTCACATAACCGGCATCCTATACAAACTTCCTCTTTAGCATAAACTCTTTTCATAATCTTTTGCCCGCTCGTTTCACTCGCTCAATAGCATATGGTTTTAACTATTTGCCATTAGCTATATGCTATATACCCTCTTATGCTCCTTCGCCTGCTGGTTTGATACCCAATAGCTTCAGATCAGTATCGGTAAGACCTACACCTCGCAGGTGTAGCCTGTTTCCACGCAAACTTTCGATAGCGTTTATACCCATACCGCCCAGCATCTCTTTGATCTCATGTCCCCAGGCTCGCAAGAGATTAACCAGCTGTCTGGTGGCAATATCAGGATTGAGCCTTTTTTCCAAATAAGGATCTTGGGTGGCAATTCCCCAATTACAGATCCCGGTATAACACTTCTGACAGACATGGCATCCCATAGCCACTAAAGCAGCCGTACCAATATAGACTGCATCAGCGCCAAGAGCTATTGCTTTTACTATGTCGGCGCTGTTTCTAAAACCTCCGGCTACCAGTATAGATGCCTGATTTCTTATACCTTCTTCCCTTAGCCGCTGATCCACTTGAGCCAGGGCAAGCTCAATCGGAATTCCGACGTTGTCTCTTATCATAGTAGGAGCTGCGCCTGTGCCACCTCTTAATCCATCAAGCGCAACAATATCCGCTCCTGCCCGTACTATACCGCTGGCAATCGCTGCTGAATTATGGAC
>SDBS01001956.1_pt1 | contig 20763 bp, 16 predicted proteins | sample 2277091 | NCBI WGS metagenome assembly SDBS01 (sample SAMN10404972, study PRJNA504765) | marine sediment metagenome | isolation source: marine sediment core GS10_PC15, 163 cmbsf | place: Arctic Ocean: Southern Knipovich Ridge | collected 2010 | reverse complement strand
AGCCGACATCTCGGTTCCGAGGTGAAAACCTCGATCGAGCTGTTTCCGGTGAGGGGTAGGATAGTTTGATGAGGTTCATAAATATTGGAGCGCGATCAGACCTGCTTTTGATACATGCGATAGGTCTTATAAACCTCTCCTCCCAGCATCTCTGCCGCGCGAGTCATCATGTCGTTATCTTCAAGGATCCAACTCGACTCCCCCATCGGATACCCCTTCCTGGCAGCAGTCTTCGCTGTTTCAAGATACATAAGCGCATCCACGCCCACGCCGCGGAACTCAGGCAGCACACCCAGTGCGAGGACACGCACCCAGGTAATCTTTTTTCGTACTTTCCAATACCACAGAAGCTTCAACAGCGTAAATATTTCAGGTATCCCCGGTCGAGGGTAAGCAAGCCTGAGCGGCTGATTGAGATCCAGGATGGTCAAAGACGCGCCGATGACTTCCCCTTCATACTCGACAAACAGGACCAGGTCAGGATCGATGATCATCTTCAGGTTTTTCGCCAACTGGTCAATCTCCAGATCCGTCATGGGCACAAATCCCCAATTTTTCTCCCAAGAGCTGTTGTAGACCTTCTTGAAAAGATCCACTTCGGCGTCGTAGTCCTTCATATTCATCGCTCGGAGAGTGAGTTTTCGGCGTTCCATAATTTTTTCAGTCACCCGCACGAGCTTGGGTGGGGCATTTTTGACGAACTCCTCAATATCGTTCTTATACGCCCAGGCATCCTTCGCTTTTTCGAACCCGGCCGAATCCAGATAGTTCATATACCTGGGAGGGTTGTACGTCATGAGCGCTCGTGGCGAGTCATCAAAGCCATCCACCAACAAAAATGCCTCGTCATTTGTTGAAAATTGCGCTGGTCCCATGATGCTCTCGTGCCCTGCATCGCGCACCCATTGTTCTGCTCTCGCTAAAAGTGCAGAGGCAGCTTCGGGGTCGTCAAGGACTTCAAAAAAACCAAAGAAACCGATATTTACTTCCTGGAATGTGTTGTAGGCATCATTCGTAAATGCCGCGATCGTACCGATGATTCGATCCCCTCGCCAGGCCATAAAATATTCCACAGTGGCATGCTCAAAGAACGGGTTTTTCTCAGAATTCAGAAAGTCCTGTCTTTCTGATATAAGAGGCGGCACCCAATAGGGATCATCACGATAAACTTCCCATGGAAATGTGATGAATTTCTTCAGCTCGCCGTCCCCCGTCACCGCTTTTACCTGCAGCTCATCCATTGAATCCTCCTTCTGGTTCGTATTGTGATTATACAGTCGTGGCTGCATGCCGAAAAGCTCCCGGATGACGTGAATATTTCAGCCGGGGTCTTCCCGGATGAAACCACCAGCAGTTTTACACCAGAACGGGGTTTGACTACCAACCCCTGTGCATCCTTCCTGGATTGTGGCTAGAAGAACCCCGATGGTATGATTCGGGTCTGTCAAGTGAGGATGAATCATTACCTATCCTGTCATTTTCTCCCTTGGGGTCCTCATCAGCCTTCTCTGGATTGGGCTCATGAGCGACCGCAAAGAACAACTCACCCTACCTCCTCGGGGAGCTGTCAATCCGATCGATGTTGGGCTTCTCGTACTTGCATGTGCGATGGTGGGAGCTCGCGCATTCTTCGTCGGCTCACATTGGACATATTATTCCCAGAACATCGCCGAGTCGCTATGGTTCTGGCAGGGGGGATTAAGCTGGTTTGGAGGCGCCATTGGCATGTTTGTTGGCATGCTTATCTTCGCCGTGATTACGAGGAAGCCTTTTGGGGAATTAGCTGATGTGCTTGCAGTTCCTCTGGCGATCGTCGCAACAGCCTCCTGGCTGGGATGTCTTCTCGAAGGATGTGCTTACGGGCGGGAGATATCTACAAGTCTGACCGTCCTTAACGCGCCAGATCTATTCGGTCAGATCGCCCCCCGGTGGCCGACTCAACTCGTCGGTTTGCTGTACGGTGCATTCGTAATCTTGATATTATTGTATTCTGGGAACCGATTGCCCAGGTCGGGTTCGTCCTTCTTGTTGTCCGTACTGCTGATTTCGGGGGGCATATTTGGTCTGAGCCTGACCAGAGGAGATCCTGCGCTCTACTATGGGGATTTCCGTATGGATACCGTCGCAGCGGGGTTGATATTTACGGGTACTCTGCTGGTCATGATCTGGAGCCTTAGACGATGGAAAATATGAAGGAGCAGATGTGGCACTCCTGACACTCGCCCTGGCTCAGATCGACACTCGTCTCGGTGACCTTCGTGCCAATGCGGAAAAACATCTCGAGCGGATCGAGGAAGCAAGGAGCAAGGGCGCCAAGTTGATTGTGTTCCCTGAATTAAGTCTTACGGGCTATGCGCTGCAGGATCTCGCGCCGACGGTCGCCATCAATCCGGCATCGGAGCACCCAATATTTAACCAACTGTTGTCCGCAAGTAAAGAGATCGACATCGTCGTGGGATTTGTAGAAACAGAAGAGCGGGGGCGCTATTATATCTCCGCCGCTTATCTCAGCAGGGGGCAACTTACACACATCCACAGAAAAGTCTACCTGCCCAGCTATGGTTTGTTCGACGAAGGTCGTTTCTTCGCGTTTGGTAATCGCATCCAGGCTTTCGATACTCAATACGGCCGGTTTGGATTATTGATTTGCGAGGATTTCTGGCATGCATCTCCACCCTACCTCCTCTGGCTTGATGGCGCCGACATGCTCATCCTGATTTCCGCTTCGCCCGGGAGAGGCTTACGCGAGTCAGAGCGGCTCGAATCTGCTGCCTGGGTCGAGCGAATCATCCAGGCATATGCCAGCTTATTCACATCTCACGTCCTGCACACAAACCGCGTGGGTTTTGAAGATGGTCTTCATTTCTGGGGCGGAGCTACGGTTCATTCTCCCGATGGCGAACTGATAACCAGAGGACCCTATCATCAAGAAGATCTCGTGATTGCCCGTATCGATCAGGGGCAGTTACGCCGGACGCGCGCTCGCCTGCCCCTGCTTCGAGACGAACGCCCGGAAGTTACTTTGAGGGAATTGGAGCGTATTCTCCATCACGATCACCGCAGAGAAGATGCATAATGGATCAAGGAAATCTCGTAATAACATTAGCTTGAAAAAAGTACCCGCGACATAGTGGAGAGATCAAGGTCGAACGATGAAGGAATACATGGATAAGCTCAAGATCAACACCGACATCGCCGAAAGCATCCTAACGTCGTTTATTCACAGTGAAATCACTCGCGCTGGTTTTACACATGCAATCGTTGGGGTGTCCGGCGGAATCGATTCTGCTCTTGCGTGTTTTCTTGCGGTCAAGGCTCTTGGACCCGACAACGTGCTCGCACTACACATGCCGTACGAGACTACGTCGGCGGAATCCACCGAGCATGCCGAGCTTGTCATCGATCACACGGGCGCACAATCCCTGACCGTCGATATTACCCCGATGGTCGAGCCCTTGTTGGAAACTATCCCTGAGGATGCCAGGATCCGGCGCGGCAACATCATGGCAAGACAGCGGATGATCATCCTGTACGACCAATCCGCGGCGCTCTCCGGACTGGTCGTGGGTACAGGGAACAAGACCGAGATCCTCCTTGGCTACACGACACTGTATGGCGATTCGGCATGCGCCATCAACCCCATCGGGGATCTGTATAAGACCCAGGTTCGACAATTGGCAGTGGAGATGGGTGTTCCGAAGGCGATCATCCAAAAGCCTCCATCCGCGGATCTCTGGACCGGTCAGACCGATGAGGATGAGCTTGGTTTCACTTATGAAGATGTCGATCAACTGCTCTATAATCTGGTCGATGAGAGATATTCTCCACAAGATTGCGTCGAGGCCGGTTTTAACGCAGACTTTGTTGAAAGGGTGATGAAGAGAATCCAGACTTCTCAATTTAAACGCATGATGCCCCCTATCGCAAAGCTGAGCAATCGCACAGTAGGATATGACTTCCTTTATTTACGTGATTGGGGTACATAAAGGCAGGTTGCGGCGGCAGAGCACAACTCGAAGCGAGCGTCGGATGTAGTTGCTCAGGGAGCCGTGGAAAGCCTGGCGCAATAAAATCGTCTCAAGGAGAGAAAATGAAGCGTGCTGTGAGTGTGAGCCTTGGCTCGTCAAAGAGGGATAAGAAAGTCGAGATTGACTTGCTCGGCGAACGAATTAGCCTTGAACGTATTGGCACCGATGGAGACATGGCGGCGGCAACCAAGCTGTTCCGTGATCTAGACGGAAAAGTCGATGCCTTCGGTGTCGGTGGCACTGACTTGACTCTGACCGTGGACGGGCGGGTCTACGTGCTTCATTCTGTTCAAAAGATGGTGAAAGACGTTCATCAAACACCTATCGCAGATGGCTCCGGATTAAAAAACACACTCGAGTCTCAACTAGCCCCTTATATCGATGAGTTCATCGGCGAGCATGTGCATCCCCGGCGAGCGTTGATTACCAGCGGCGCCGATCGATGGGGTATGACGACCTCGTTCTTCGATGCAGGCTACGACTGTGTCGTCGGCGATCTCATGTTTGCGCTCGGTCTTCCTATCCCATTAAGGAGCAAGCGTGCGTTAAAAATTCTCGCCGCGCTGTTGATCCCCATTGTTGGAAGACTGCCGTTCGAGTGGTTGTATCCGACCGGTGAGAAGCAAGAGGAACGTGATCCGAAATGGGGGGAGTATTACGAATGGGCTACGGTGATTGCCGGCGACTGCCACTTTATTTCGCGCTATATGCCCCCTCGGCTGGAGGGGAAAGTCATCGTTACGAATACGACCACACAGGCGGACGTCGATCGCTTCCGGGAAGCCGGTGCGGCATACCTCGTGACCTCAACGCCAGTAATTGAGGGACGCTCATTTGGGACGAACATGATGGAAGCGGCCCTCATTGCCGCAACCGGAAAAAAAGAACCGCTCAATCAGTCCGAGCTAATAACCCTCATCGATCAGCTAGACCTACATCCCCATTTCCGATCATTAAATTAGCCGTAATCGCGAACTTAGGTTTTCATGGAATCAAAATCGTCCACCAGCAATTCCGAATACTTTAGAAGTGTGTACTCCCTCGTGAGCGCGATCCCAGAGGGCAGGGTGATGACTTACGGGTGGATCGCATCCCACATCGGCCCTCCGGAGGGGACCGATATCTATGCGTACGAACGAATTGGCCCAAGATGGGTGGGTTATGCGATGAGATCTTGCCCTGATGATGTGCCCTGGCATCGGGTTGTTAACGCAGAAGGAAAGATCAGCGTTCGACCCGGGTTGGGCCCGCACCTTCAAAAATCTCTCATAGAAGACGAAGGTGTTGTGTTCGATCAGACCGGACGGATAGATTTAGACTCCTTCGGCTGGGCTCCAGATGACAGGAATGCGTAATTCAATAATCATGATAAAAAACTTGAAGTGAAGGTTCCTCAATTATGAATGCAATTATTCTTGCAGGTGGCAAACTAGAACCCGGGGATCCCCTCTACGACGAGAACCCGGATCAGCCCAAGTCCTTGATCGACATCGCTGGGAAACCCATGGTGGGTTGGGTCATAGAAGCGCTCGATAGGGCCCAATTAACCAAGGATCTCGTCGTTATCGGTCTCGAGGGAGTCCCTGGAATACAAACAACTAAGACGCTTCATTTTCTCCCCGACAGTGGAGGTCTTCTGGATAACGTTGTGGCCAGCCTCTCATTTGTTAAGCAGGTTCATCCTGAGGATGAGCATGCCCTGGTCACATCCGCGGACATACCCGCTATTACGCCCGAAATTGTGGATTGGCGCATAAATTCGCTGACATCGAGGGATATCGACGTCGACTATGCAGTCGTCTCAAAGAGCGTGATGGAGAAGCGATTCCCCGACGCTCGTCGCTCCTACATCCACCTCCGGGATATCGATGTGTGCGGTGGAGATATAAATATTCTCAAGGTGGGGTTGGCACAAGATACAGTGTTCTGGGAAAAAGTCGTCGCAGCAAGAAAGAGCGCATTCCGGCAAGCTAAATTAATTGGCTACAGCTTCCTGCTCCTCATCCTGCTTCGACGCATGAGCCTGAAAGATGCTGAGCTGTACATCAGCGACCGCCTTGATTTGAACGGTCATGCCACAGTATCACCTTATGCTGAAGTCGCCATGGATATCGATAAACCTGGTCAGCTCGCGATTATGCGCGCAGATCTATCGAAAAACCTGGGATGAGTTCGAATCTAATCGACGGAATCCAGGAAACCGATCGTAGGCTGACTGCACGTTTGCAGATCGGGGATGAGGACAAGATTGAGCGCCGCCTGGTTGGTCTGGCAGCCCACTCTGGCGATTCCTGGCTTATCCTTCTCGGACTGGGTCTAATTTGGCTTATGGGGGATGCCACCTGGCAGGCGCTGGCGATACATACGATCATCGCGATCCTCGTTCTGGCCATTTTCATCGGTCTAATAAAATTTACCTTCCGCAGAAAACGCCCAGAAGGAAATTGGGGTCGACTATACAGGAAGACGGATCCGCACTCCTTTCCCTCTGATCACGCCGCTAGAGCCGCTCTTCTCGTGGTGCTTGCATTTGGATCAGGACCTGCATGGATGGGTCTGCTCGTATTTGTGTGGGCGATCGCGGTCTCAATATCCCGTATCGTCATGAGGCTGCACTTCGTGTCAGATGTGGTTGTTGGCTCTTTCATTGGGTTTTCGGCAGGTCTTTTAACGCTCGTGATGCTGAGCTAATCAGACTCGGCTCAAAATGTCACTGGAATAAGGCATAAAGGGGCTAATAAGGCACCAAGGCACAAAGGCAATAAGGCACGAAGGCACAAAGGAAGCAAGGCAAGAGGGCACAACGGGGAAGGATCAGGCATTAGGTAGGAGGGCACAAGGTCAATAAGGCACGAAGGTACAAATGGAAGGGATGAGGGATTGGGGATTAGGGTATTCGCAGTAAATTTAGATGGCCCGAATCATCCGCCCGGTAGAAGGTTGAAAATTTCCAACCAATCGTAACCGACGATCACGGCGATATCGACTTCGCTCTCGGGGTTGGTCTGAGAGAGGATCTGCCCCTGGGTGAGCCCCATGGACTCGAGCAGATAATGCGTGGTATAAGGATTTCCGGTGTAGTCGATGATTCTCGTTGTGGGGTAGTCCATGCGATCGGCGTTCCCAACTTCGACGACATCAAGACCCAGCGCTTTTACTCGTTCTGAAAATCTAGTCGCCAGTCCTTCTTCGCCTGCACCATTCAGCACTGCCACCCTGGCGGATTCGGATAAAGCCGCGCTGGCAGCATCCCCGGTCTCGACTGAGGGCCCGATGGCGCCGCTTTCCGTGAATATCTCGTCCCGCAGCATGCGTATCTTATCTGGAACCGGTTTCAAGACATCCGCATCTGCGCCACCGTAAATCACCTTCTCCAGCGTCACCATCTCAGGCGGACCAATCACGCCCCGTCTAATATTCTCCTGGGGAATTTCAAGTGCGAGCATCCCGAGTGCGATCAACTGCTCCAGGGTAAGGTTTGTCGTGATGCCCGAAGCCAGCTCGTTGTAGAGCACAGGCGCCTTGGTTAGAAGTGTTGGGATCATGTCCAAGCGTAGGATCTGATTACGGATGGCGATGGCGACCTGCTGCTGGCGTTTAGCTCGATCGAAATCTCCCCCTTCAGTCTTACGATTGCGCGCATACCCAAGCGTGAGAGGGCCGGAAAGGACGTACTTCCCTGGCTCGAACCAAATATCGTTATCCTTACCAATTGGATCTACCTTGATTTTCTCTGGGATGACAATCTCAACGCCGCCAATTTCATCGACCATGCGTTCAAATGCGCGAAAGTCGATCAGTCCATAATAGGGGACCGGAACTCCGAGCAGTTTTTCAATGGTCTTAACTGCCAGCTCCGGTCCACCGCCTGGGAGCCGGTCGCGCTCACCGAGGAAATATGCCGTGTTGATGCGTCCATGGCCGTAGCCTGGTATGTCCACCCAGAGATCTCTGGGGATGGACATCATGCCACCGGTCTTGCTCACCGGATCCAGAGTCACGAGCATCATAGAATCGGTACGCGGAGGGCCATCGCCAGTCTCCCAATCGCGGTAATCAAGTCCCATCAAGAGGACGGTCACCCGTTCTGTGCCGCTCCAAGGGTCGGGCAATTCCTCCAGAATCTCGACAACAGAGGTTGCATCGGCAGTTACCTCACCCGTATTCGAAAATTGAAATGACGGCAACCCCGTACCGGACCAGGAGGCAGCCAATCCCCTGACTGCCATATAGACCAACAGGATGGAGAGCAACGCCCCTGCAATAAACGCCACCCCTAGCACCCTGACTAATGATGCCGGTAATGATCGTTTCCCTCGACGTCGTCTTGGTTCACTCATGATGCATTGTCTTCAACCTGGGATCTCCCTAAATTAATCGGCGGATTATATCACGCCTCATTTGTGCCACGCGAGAGGGTTTCCCAGAGTTCGAGTTGGAGCTGGAGTTCATTTTCCAGGGCGCCATACCGCTCCCCCAGTTCTACAACATCTTCTACGCGCTCGCCAGCTCCCTCAAGTTCTTGTCCCAACTCAACGAGTGCGTTCTCGAGATTCGTGATGCGCGCCTCTACATTATGAAGATCGACATTGCTGCCTTTCTTCTGAGGAGATTTCTTTTGTGAGCGTGGTTTCTCATCTTTTTTTTGTACTTCATTATCCACCTCGAGCTTGTGAGCCTGATATGCAGAATATCCGCCATGGAACACCTGCAGAGCTCGATCTCCTGGAGAGATGGACCATATTTGATCGACGAGCGACTCGACCAGATAGCGGTCGTGGGATACCAACAAGATGGTGCCCGGAAAATGTTTGAGCGCCTCCTCAAGCGATTCTTGCGAGGGCAGATCCAGATGATTTGTTGGTTCGTCAAGAAGCAGGAAATTTGAGCCTTCCAGGATCAACTTCGCAAGTGCCAACCGCCCCCTTTCACCACCGGATAAAATGGCGACTGATTTATCAACTTCCTCACCGGTGAATAGCAACTGGGCAAGAAAATTTCGCGCTTCAGAGCGTTTGAGGGTTGGATCGGCGTCAAGCACTTCTTCGAGGATAGTATTGTTTGTATTCAAACTTGCGTGGGCTTGTTCGAAATATCCCAGTTCAAGCCCCTCTCCAAGCCGAACTGATCCTTCCAACGGCGCAAGATCACCCAGGAGTGTCCGCAAAAAGGTTGTCTTCCCGGCGCCATTGGGTCCGATCAATGCCGCCCTCTCGCCGCGCCGCAGGATTATCTCGGGTGTTGAAAAGAGGGGTTCATTGAGATCTGGATGTGCGACCACGAGATTCTGGGTCTGGAGGACGATATTGGCTGACCGATCCACGGGCTGGAAATTAATTCTAGCTGTGTGTTCCTTCTTCTCAACCTGAATTGCATCGTCACGGAGAAGACGATTCAAGCGTTTCCGCCTTCCCTGAGCTTGGCCCGCGTTCTGACCGGCGATGTTGCGTTGGATGTAATCCTGTTCGCGCCGTATGAATTCCTGTTGAGCTTTATATTGCTGACTCCTATACGCGTACCTTTCTGCACGTTGTTGGACATAGGCGCTGTAATTGCCCCGGTAGGTCGTTAATCCTGTTGAAGTAAGCTCCCATATCGCGCCCACAACATTGTCCAGGAAATAGCGATCATGGGAGACCACCAACGCTGAACCTGGCCAATCCGCGAGCCAACCTTCCAGCCATTCAATGGCCTCGATATCGAGGTGATTGGTCGGCTCGTCCAGGATGAGGAGGTCGGGGTCTTCCAGAAGCAATCTGGCGAGCTGAGCCCGGGTTCTCTCCCCTCCTGATAGATCCTCTAACGGTCGGTTGAATTCATCACGTTGAAAACCCAAACCCGACAAGACCTGCTGGATTCGGGCCTCGTATGTGTAACCACCCTCACGCTCGTACGTCTCCTGGAGTGTTCCATACTGATCCATGGCTGCGCCAAGTGAATGTGGGTCGCGCATGGCCTCCTCGAGATCAGCCAATTTTCTCTCTTTGGAAAGTAGATCTTCAAACGCGGTCAGACAAAGGTCCCAAATATTGCTACTTAGTTCGTCCCTCCGAGATTGTGAGAAGGATATTTCCTGGGGCAGGTACGCGATCTCTAATGATCTCGCTCGATGTACGGTGCCCGAGTCGGGTGTTTCAAGCCCTGCGAGGATACGAAACAATGTCGTCTTCCCAACACCGTTGCGCCCGACAAGCGCGATATGCGATTGACGGGGAATGGTGAGGGAGACGCCATCGAAGACATCCTGACCGCCGTAATATTTTGACAGATTTGTTGCTTGTATTAAGGACATAGGGTCTCGGGGGGCATTATACCCCAGGCCGACCCACAGACCTTTTGCAGCGATTTTCCACTCTGTTGGCCGCTGAGCTATAATTCCCACCAAACCTTGTATGGTTCCGTTAAATGTTAGATCCGCCATCGAATAATTACCGAAGCCTCATCATCGCCGCCATCATCATGGCGGTCGTTGGCTGGGTGGGATTGATTCTTCTCCTCTTCACAACGCTACCTACGGTCGGCCCTCGCTGGCTGTTCTTCTTCCTGTTGACGCTTGCCATCACAGGAACCGCCCTGCCTTTTGTCTGGTTGCTCCATCGGCGGTTTTCAAAAAATGGAGACGCCCCTTCGTCCACGCTTCTCCGTGAAGCCCTTCTCTTCAGCCTGTACATCGAAGTACTTATTTGGCTGCAGATAAACCGGAGCCTCAGCCTTTCATTGGCAATTCTGTTCGCTCTCAGCTTGATGGGTATCGAATATCTCCTCCGTATTCTGGAGCGCAGCCGGTGGAGGTCATATCGATGACGATGAGAGACCTGCCCTCCGTCGATTCTCTTCTTCTGAGTGAAGCTGCGGAAGAATTGGCTGAATCCTTCGGTCGTGGCATGCTCAAGGAGGCGGTGCGAGAGAGCCTTGATCAAGCCCGCAGTTCGATCCGCGAGGGTTCGAGCGCGCCTTCGAAGGAACAAATCCTTGAGAATGTTGCCGGCATATTGAGCTCCTGGGCTACCGCGACGCTGCAGCCCGTCATCAACGCTTCGGGCGTGATTCTTCATACGAATCTCGGGAGAGCTCCTCTCTCCACGCCCGCCCAGGATGCGATGTCGTCGATCGCTAGCGGGTACAGCAACCTTGAATACGATCTCCGCAAGGGTAAACGGGGCAAGAGAGATCACCATGCGGAAGCCCTCCTCACGCGGCTAACGGGCGGCGAAGCTGCGCTGGTCGTCAATAACAACGCCTCAGCAGTGCTCCTCGCCCTTACAGCATTGGCCCGCAGAAAAGAAGTGCTCATCTCGCGCTCCCAATTGATCGAGATCGGCGGCGGTTTCCGCATCCCCGATGTCATGAAGCAGTCGGGGGCAAAACTCGTCGAAGTTGGCACCACCAACCGCACCCATTTAAAAGACTTTGAATCGGCCATCCATGAACGCACAGGCATCATTCTGCGTGTACATCACTCCAACTTTAAAATCATCGGCTTCACCACCGAACCCTCGCTCGTAGAACTAAGTGCATTAGGTGAACAATACGACGTGCCAGTTCTGGATGACATCGGTTCAGGGGCGCTGCTGGATACAAGTGCATATGGCCTTGGTCATGAACCGATGGTGCAAGAATCACTCCAAGGAGGGGCTGCTCTGGTAGCCTTTTCGGGGGATAAACTTCTCGGCGGACCTCAGGCAGGGATACTCGTAGGCCGCAAGGATCTCATCGATCGGTTGAAGCGTCACCCGCTCGCCAGGGCGCTCCGCCCTGACAAGCTGTGCCTCGCCGCGCTCTCAGCGACGCTGCTCTCCTATCTCACTGGCAGGGAAGAGGTGGAAATACCCGTCTGGCAAATGATTTCAGTCCCTGAAGCTGAGCTCAAGGCACGCGTAGAGGGGTGGATCGCGAGACTGGGTCAGGGTGAGCCTCGTGCGGGACGCTCCAATATCGGAGGGGGCAGTCTCCCAGAGGAGACCCTCCCTACGTGGCTGCTCGCCTTCCGTGTCAAACATCCTGATGCAACTGTTCGTCGCTTGCGAGAAGGGGATCCACCGATCGTCGCTCGAATCGAAGACGACCTCATCGTGATAGACCCCCGCACGGTCTTAGTCCATCAGGATGAAGCCTTGTTGACCAATCTTTCTCGCCATATTCAGGAGATAAAGTGAGCTAATCATGCATCCAGGCTCCGTTCACACATCACCTTCATGCTCGTGTATAGAAAGACTTGCATAGTGGCATCCCACAATATCCGATCCGGAGGTCCATAGATGAAATCCGATATTGATCGTGGTATGAAAGAAAAGGACATTGCTGCCATCCTCGTCCGTGGACCAGCCCAGCACAATGCCTCCATGACTTATTTCACCGGTTTGGTGCATCTTACAGGCGGTTATCTACTGAAGATCCTTGGGCATGCGCCCGTCATCTTCTGCAGCGATATGGAACGGGATGAAGCCGCGAGTACTGGTCTCGAACTACGTGTTCTTTCCGACTATGAACCCATGAAGCTGTTCGAGGCCGCTGAAGGAGACATCAACCTCGCTGATGCCATGTTGATAGAAAAAATTCTCAGAGAGTATGACGTAAAGGGAAGGGTGAGCATCTACGGACAAGGCGAAGCTGGCGCGACTTACAGCACATTCAACATGCTCGAGGCGCGCTATCCCGAGGTTGTGATCGTAGGGGAATCTATGATGGATTCGGTCCTGGATCTAGCACGATCCACGAAAGATGCCGAGGAGGTGGAGCGGATACGGGAGATGGGGAAGATCACTGCAGCAGTCGTCGCGGACGTAGTCGGCTTTCTCAGCTCACACCAGGCGAAAGAAAATATCCTCGTCGACAGGAATGGGGATGCTCTCACAATTAGAGATGTTAAAACGAAGATCAATCTGTGGCTGGCGATGCGAGGGGCGGAGAATCCGAATGGATCCATCTTCGCCATTGGACGTGAGGCCGGGGTACCCCATAGTTCCGGAACGGATGAGGATCCCATCCCTCTCGGAGAGACGATCATATTCGACATTTACCCTTGTGAAGCAGGCGGCGGCTACTTCCATGACTTCACACGCACCTGGTGCCTGGGGTATGCGACAGATGAAGCCTTGGCGCTTTACGAGGACGTGCTCGAAGTCTACGAAACGGTGTACGAATCCATCAAACCGGATGTCCAGACGAGAGAATATCAATTGATGACCTGTGAGTTGTTCGAGGAAAAGGGGCATCCGACGATTTGTACAGATCCCAGGACCCTCGATGGCTACGTCCACTCGCTAGGGCATAGTCTGGGATTGAGTATCCATGAAGCGCCCATTTTCAGGCATAGTGCGATGAATAAGGCAGTCCTAACACCAGGCATGGTGTTCACAATCGAACCAGGATTGTATTATCCTGATCGTGGCATGGGTGTCCGTATCGAAGATACCGTCTGGATGAAGCCCGATGGGGAGCTCGAGACGCTTGTCGATTTCCCCAAGGACCTCGTGATTAAGATCCCAGGTGTGTAAGGGGGTCTTCACGGCCTGGATGGAGCCCCATTTGAGTGAGCTGTCTTGGGCGAGATATACCATATAATGAGCGATGATAATGAGTGATGAAACCAGAATCTTAGGGATCGAGACCTCCTGCGATGAGACCGCTGCAGCAATCGTGGAGAACGGAAGACATATCCTGTCCAACGTCGTGGCGTCACAAGCTGAGATGCACGCAAAATTTGGCGGTGTATTTCCGGAGATGGCTTCACGTGCTCATGTCGAGGCGATTCACCAGGTTGTTGAGCAAGCACTCTCTGAGGCTCACGTAGGCTTGGAAGCCATTGATGCCATCGTGGTCACGCGTGGACCGGGCCTGGCTGGCTCTCTCGTCGTGGGCGTGAATATGGCCAAGGGTCTTGCGATGGGCGCCGGGCTGCCGCTTATTGGTGTGAACCATCTCGAGGCACACATCTATTCGATCTGGCTGGTGGAGGAAGAGGCCGAGCCGACATTCCCTCTCCTGGGGCTTATTGTATCCGGTGGACATACGGAGCTGGTCATCATGCATGATCATCTTCAGTATGAACGGCTGGGAGGCACACTCGATGACGCTGCCGGGGAGGCGTTCGATAAAGTTGCCCGGCTATTGGGGCTATCCTACCCCGGCGGGCCAGCCATTGAACAGGCAGCCGAAAATGGAAATCCTCAGGCGTTTAAATTTCCTCGCGCCTGGCTCAAAGGAACCTGGGACTTCTCATTCAGTGGTCTTAAAACCGCCGTCCTTCGTGATGTACGGGAACAGCAACCGGAACTCGAGGCTGGGGTTGACATCCCGGAACCCGGCCTCCCGGTCGACGATCTGGCAGCTTCATTTCAAGCCGCTGCGGTAGATGTACTCGTGGGAAAGACGATCGCAGCCGGTGAGCAATTCGAGGCAAGTCAGATTCTTGTAACCGGTGGTGTGTCTGCAAACCTTGCGCTTCGACGTTCGTTCCAGAACCAATCGAAGATCCCGGTGCGTGTACCCCCTCTCGAGCTCTGCACCGATAACGCCGCCATGATCGCGGCGGTTGGCCACTGGCGGTATCTTGCCGGTCAGCGTGATGCGCTGGACATCGATGTCTTGCCAAACTGGACGATAGGCGCTTGAGATAGAGATCCCCAATCCGCTGCCCTGACCAACCCCCCATGTTCAGAAAATCCATTGAATAGGCGTTCGTTACAAAGCGCATTTATGGGAAAAAGCCTGCATACTCTGTAGCTTCTATAGGAATGAATACAAGCGAGGAATGGGGATGGTAACCTCCATTAGGGCTTATTCCTTGAAAGATCCTCAAAAGGAACACCTTCTCTTCGCCTTAGACTAGCTCGTGCTTCTTCGATCCGCCGTAGAAATCGAGGATCATGCTCCAGCCGGTACTCAAACCAATCATCTTCATCCTTAAACCCTATTAGCACTCCGGCTGGCTTTCCATGTCTCGTGATTACAATCTCCTCTTCATTGGCCAATCGGAGATACTTCGATAATTGGTCCTTTACTTCAGATAGCGGTACACGCTTCATTTTTGCTCTCCTACATCATCCAACCATTCAGCAGCCCTTGATTTTGGAACAACTGCAAGAACCTCGACAGTTTCTTTTTGAACAACATTAAAGACACGGATTTCTCCGACTCTGAGCCGGTATTGTGGGTGCTCCATTTCTCTCAATCGTTTTATGCGACTCCTGCTTTACCTTTCCCGGCTCCTTCCTCAAATGGTGTTCGATCGCATCTACTATCATCCCACGCTCACGCGCAGAGAGCTTTTTGAAATCGTCAGCTGCTTCAGGTGAAAAGATGATTTCGTAACGCATATGGCTATAGTCTGGCTATATTATAGCCTTTTTATCGTCTTGGGTCAATTAATATCAGATATTTAGAGGCTGAAATAAGGTCTGCAATATCCCTGATGTCACCATCGCCGATATTCAGGGCAAAAGCTTGCGTAGTCCGGCCAGGGTGTGCACTTATCGTTTTGCCATCGTATGTCACTGTTGCGATCTTCATGGATCACTTATTGATCTTCCATGTCCGCAATCGTGGAAATTCGCCATCACTCGTAATCCGGTTCCGAGCCACGCACGCCGTCAACCGATAAACATCAGTTATATCTTGTAACGAATAGGGTGAGATCCTATGCTCACAAATAGAAGATTTCTAACCTTGATACTTTGAATGATGTGTTGGACAATGCGTAGCATGAAGTTTCTCACGATTGAGCACACAACCTCGTCGCCTGGTCATTGTTTGGTAAGCAGGTATTGGCAAGAGTGAATGGATAAACCACAACAGGAAGAACTCACGATCGGCTACCTCGCGCTCATTCGAGAGAACCCCAATTTCCGCAACTTATGGTATGGCCAGATTGTCAGCCTCTTAGGGGATTGGTTTAACTTAATTGCCTCCGCCGCGCTCGTTGCCAGGCTCACAGGATCCGGGTTCGCCATTGGTGGGTTGTTCATCGTCCGGTTCTTAGCCCCGTTCTTTATCAGTCCCCTGGCCGGAGTGATCACCGATCGATACAACCGCAAATACATCCTCATCATCACAGACATAAGCAGGGCGTTGATCGTATTCGCTTTTTTATTCGTCCGGGATCCGGAGGATGTTTGGATGTTGTACTTCCTAACTTTCCTTCAGCTTGGCATCAGTGGGATTTTCTTTCCTGCGCGGAGCGCCCTCCTTCCTGACCTCGTCGCTCCAAATGAACTGGGTACCGCAAACGCACTTTCTTCAACGACATGGTCGGTGATGCTCGCGGTTGGAGCAGCCCTCGGCGGTCTCATCGCCGGTGGCTGGGGGATCTATCCTGCGTTCGTCATCGACGCGGTCACATTTTTAGCTTCTGCAGTTTTCATCGCCAGGATCCACTACCATCCCCCTGGGATCTGTGGGGAACGGGATGTCCGACCCACCACAATACTCCGCGAGTATGTCGATGGAATTCGATTTCTCATTAAAAAAGTCGATCTACTATGGATATCCTTGCATAAAGCTGCATGGGGTCTGATTGCCGGTGGAATATTCTCAGTACTCATCGTGCAGCTTTCCAAGGACGTCTTTCCAATCGGAGAAGCCGGCGGTATCACCCTGGGATTGCTCTACGCAGTAGCTGGTATTGGCACAGGAATTGGACCGATTCTCGCACGGCGCTTCACCGGAGACCGCGAATTCCCTATTCGAGTAGCCATTGGGTTGTCCTATTTCATCACATCTGCCGGATTGATCATCGCTTCCCTGCTTTCAAGCCTCAATGTGGTTCTGCTGGGCAATTTTATCCGCGCCTTCGGGGGTGGGATCAATTGGGTTTTCTCAACAATGCTCCTCTTTGTTCTGGTTCCCCAACGTTTTCGCGGACGCGTCCTTTCAACCGAGTTTGCCTTCTTCACCCTCGCAAGTGCAATAGGTTCTGCCCTTGGAGGATGGGCGATCGATCAGAGCAGGTTCACGTTTCATACGATCCTGTTATGGACTGGACTCGTGTCGATGATTCCCGGTTTTTTGTGGTTTCTCTGGATACGAAACCGCGGAGGTATATCTAAGGCCGATGCCGCACAACAAATGGAAGAGCCTTGGAGTTTTCCTGAACCTGTACCATCCCGACCCCACCGACCTTCCTCAGAGGCAGAGGATTAGGACTTGCGATAGGACTGCTTCGTTCCTTATACGGTCATGTCGAAATTAAAGGAGGTTTGTCCCGGCACGTGATCGCCCCGGGATTTGTGAGCGCAAATGATAGGGCGGGAAGGAATGGCGTTTTCTTGAGATTGTCGTGCAGCGGCTGATCCGGTTACCGCATGAAAGTACTCGCATGTGAGATCTCATGGATGTGTCATTTCGAATCCCCCCGGAGGGGGGTGAGAAATCCCCTTCAATCTCAATGACAGGAACCCTGGATTGGGAAAAAAGCGAGTTCTTTGATCAGAGAAGGGTATCCAGGAATTGGTCGTGAGGAGGATTTCTCGCTGCGCTCGAAATGACACGAGGATAAGGAAGAAGGCGAGAAGAGATCTGGTACGATGGCCTTCCCTTGCAGGGTGATTGTGATCTCACAGGGAGATCAAGGGTTGGTAGCCCTACTTCGTAGGGGGCTGCCCCAAAAGGACAGTCCCCTCAGATCGGGACTATGTCACATACACTCGCCATTACTTGAATGCGCGAATTTCACTGTCCTCGCCTTCAAGGACGATGCGCCAATACGGAGCCCAACCGAGGCCGAATAGATCAATATGGATATCCTTTTTGTAAGGTGTGATCACCTTCTCATCGATGTCGGTGGCTATCTCATTCCATCGGTCCTTGATTTCCTCTAACTCGTCCTGCAATTCCTCTGCGATTTCGAGTAAATCTTCCTTATAATCCTCGATGGCATCCAACGATTCTTGGACATCTGCTCTTGCCGTCGATGTCATGCGTCGTTTCGTCATCGAAGTAGACACACGTCGGCTGCTGCGAGCGCCAGTGAATAACCCCAGGATATTTTCGGCCGCGGTAGCCATCTCCTCGAGTTTCCTCGCAGAATGGTCGGCCTTGTCTTCGGCCAATTCGCGCCCCTCTTTTTTTATTTTTTCCTGGACACGGTTCAGCTTGGCCTCGTACTTATCTCTTAGCTTCTCGGATTCTTCATCCTGGCCTTCCCGAGCTACCTCAGTGCATTTTTGAATGAACTCCTCTTCGGTCATCTCAGGCGTGGCTGTGATTTTTAACTTTGGGTTGAAGGGAAGTGTGATCGATTCGCTGGTATAGATGTAGTCGATGAAATCCCTCTCAATATCTTTTATCATCTTGGCGTCATTGAGCGGTGATCCAAGATCTGCATAATGAGCATTCCCCATTGGATTCGCGGCAGGAGTCGTGACTGGATCCTCCCTCGGTGCAAGCTCCCCCCAACGTACAAATCCCCTTCGATCAGGCTGCAGCTCAAGATATGCGATTCTTCTTGTGGTGTCGATTCCTGACTTACGATCGATGAAACGCACATCTGCCTGAGCCAACAAAGCCGGTCGATAAATGGTGCCCTTGGTCTCGTAGGTGCTTTTAGATAAGCCCGCCTCTTTGAGCGCTTCCGATATCGTCAATTCGTTGGAGATGAAGTATTCCTTCACACCTCTGGGTGGCTTTGGACGTGTTTTGGATATGCTTTCTGATTCCGAGTCATCGTATTTTTGTGATTCGGGCGCAAGTGCACTGGCGGCTGCCGCACGAGTAGAAATGCTGGGCATTGGAGCCTTTGCACCCACAAGCTCATTCAGCTTTTCAATTTGAGGGCGTGAAATCGGCCCGGGCAAGTAAGCCATGGCCCAGCGGGTATGAAAAATCTGTGGAGCTTTTTCGTGGACGTTGTGAAGGAGAAATACACGTTTTTGGAGCGACGAAATTATATCGCTCACCTCGCTTCGCTTGAAACCACCTTTCCCCGCAACGATACTCTCAAGTCCATCGAGCAAGCGCGCTTTATCCTGTTCAGTTTGAAGTTTCCCAACGAACCAGGTCCCTGCGTTACCGAGCCCTTTGTAATCAAGATCGACCGGATTCTGTGTTGTCAGCAAAACGCCCAACCCGAATGCTCGAGCTTGCTTCAAAAGGCGCAGTAAGGGAGGTTTTGAGGGCGGGTTAGCTACAGGCGGCAGAAATCCCAGGACCTCATCGATATACAACATCGCCCTCAATGCTGAGGATCCTGCTTCAGAGCGCATCCAGGCTTCGACAGCGGTGAGGAGCAAGGTCACGAAGAACATGCGCTCACTATCCGGTAGATGGGCGAGGTAAAACACACTATGACGTGGTTTTCCGTCACTGTTCCAGAGCAGCTTGGCGATATCCAGGGGCGTCCCTTCCACCCAGGCCTGAAACGATGGAGAGGCAAGCAGGTTGTTCAACGCCATGGCGAGCTTGAAGCGATCTTCGGAAGGGTAAAATTGCTCCAACTCGAATGCGCCCAGTTTTTCGAAGGGGGGATTCTGAATTTGACGGATAAGTTCCTCCAGGTCAAAATCGTGCCCATCTTTCCAAGACGCTTCAAATACATTCGAGAGCAGGATGTGCTCCCGAGATTGCACAGGGTCCGCATCGACGCCAACCAAACCAAGCAGCGCTGTTACTGTGCTAGAGATTTTGTCTCTAATGTTCTCCTGATTCCCTTCCCACTCGATCTCAGGCGCCTTCAGAGATGAAAGGATGTTGACCGGGATGCCCGCATCACTTCCCGGTGTGAACACAGCATACTCGACAGATTCCGTCACTTTCACGATTCGCTCGGGTGGAATCCCCCATTTCTCCAGCCCCTCACGCCAAAGCTTTGCTGTGTCTCGAGCAATTTCTTGGGTTGATTTTCCCTCACGTCGAGTCTGGTCTTTGTCTATCCAGGGTTTAAAATCCTCGGCCGCGAGCGCCGGAAAGTGAAGGAGAAGGTTTGCGAGATCGCCTTTCGGATCGATCAAGATTGCCGGAATCCCATTCAGTGCGGCTTCTTCAAGTAAATCCACACACAAACCCGTTTTCCCCGATCCGGTCATGCCGACGACCACCCCATGCGTCGTTAGATCATCAGGATCGTAAAGAACTTGATCATCGTTAATCTTTTGGTTCTCAAGATCGTAGGTCCGACCAAGGTAGAAATTTCCCTCGTATTCCACTGTGACCTCGCTTTCTGCTGCGCCTAATGGACCGCAAGGCTATATAAGCGTTCAAATTCTAACAAGAATTCAGCCGCGATTTCTGGGTCGTGGATAATGAGGACATTCTCGTCATTATGCTCTTCAGCGTTTCGACTGAAGTTGTAGGAACCCAGAATAGTGATGGCCTCATCGATGATGATAACTTTGTGATGTAGTTTCGCCGACTGGCTGTCTTTCCAGACATCGAGCCCGTGGCCGCGAAGTTTGGCGTACTCGCCCCCCAGATTTTCCACTTGAGCACCATCAAGAACACCGCGCACCCGAACCCCCGACTCGGCTTTAGCGAGCAGCGCATCACCTATCTCATCCAAGGTTAGAGAATACATCAGAAAGTCTATGCGGTCATCCGCCCCTTCCAGCAGGTCAACGACTCGCTCCGATACACCATCGTCCGGAGAGAACATGACCTCGATCTGTTCATCACCGATTTCAATAAATGTGTTTGGCGTGTCCTGCCGCGAAAGCGCACCAAATCGAGCTTCAGTATACATTTCCTCGAATTCGTGGATATAGCTTTCTGCGAGTGCGTGTGAGCGTATTCGTATGATGTGGTT